>ENA-OXVJ01000067-OXVJ01000067.1-human-gut-metagenome-genome-assembly--contig:-NODE-67-length-50078-cov-16.247646_pt1 | contig 50078 bp, 47 predicted proteins | sample MGYA00249248_ERZ652692 | MGnify/ENA primary metagenome ERZ652692 (study PRJEB26925, sample SAMN05826544) | human gut metagenome | biome: ENVO:2100002; feature: ENVO:00000062; material: ENVO:00002003... | reverse complement strand
TACGAGATCTAGTACGGTCTCGTGGGCTCGGAGATGTGTATAAGAGACAGGCGGAACCGTGATCCTGCGCATGGCCGAGCAGCCCATGTTGATGGCCAGGGGCAGCGCCGCGATGTGGCACGGCGCCGTGGCCACGCGCACGGCCAGCGCCGTCGTGCGGCCGCCCAGGCCGCCGGGTCCGATGCCCGTGGCGTTCACGGCCGCGAGCAGCTCCTCTTCGAGCGCGCGCAGGCGGTCGTCGGCCGCGGGCTCGTCCACAGGCCGCATGAGCGCCCGCTTCGCCAAGCCGGCCACCTTGTCGAACGTGGAGCCGATGCCGACGCCCACCACGAGCGGCGGGCAGGCGTTGGCGCCCTTCTCGCGCACGCAGCGTACGAGCTCGTCGACGATGCCCTGCTTGCCGGCACCCGGAACCAGCATGACCACGCGGCTCGCGTTGTCCGAGCCGCCGCCCTTCAGCATAACGTGCAGCCGCGCCGCGCCCGGCTCGTCCACGGGATGGACGTCGCAGAACGCAGGCGTGTTGTCGCCCGTGTTCGCGCGGTCGAGGACGGCATCGCGCACCACCGACTTGCGCAGGCGCGCCTCGTCGTAGGCGCGGGCGACGGCGTCGTCCACGTCGGCGAACACGTCGCCGCGTACAGCTACGTCAGGCCCGATCTCGAGGCTGACCCACACGGTGCCGGTGTCCTGGCAGATAGGCACGCGATCCTCGGCGGCGATCGCCGCGTTCTCAATTAGCTGGTCGAGAACCGCGCGCCCGCGCGGATTGCCCTCGAGCTCCCGCGCCACGGCGAGCCCCGCTTCGATATCGGCCGGCAGCACGCAGGCCAGCTTCGGGATGGCCGCGTAGACTGCGTCCGCGACCTGTGATTTCGTGATGATGGTTTCCATAAGGAGAGATTATACCGCAAGCACGTTACTCCTTCCCCGCCCCCGTCGATCGCTTCGGCAAATCTTCCCATGAACGCATACGCTCGCCCGCATCCGGCGTCCCGCCGCACCTTTCCTTAAGGCGATGTGCGGCAAAATCGTCGTTTTGGCAGTCTCGACGGGCTTCGACGCCTTTTTCTGGGAATCGGCCAGGCGAAACCCCAGCTCGCGTTCCGACGGTGTTCCGGAACACGGCTTCCGAACGAGCTCGACGTGCCAAAACGACGATTTTGCCGCACATGGAGTCCGGAAACCGTGCATTCGCGATGTTTCTCGGGACGAGCCGAGATGCTACTCGAAGCTCACGCCCAACAGCTTCAAACCCCGAAAGGCGGCGTAGGCCTCGGCGAGGTCGCGCAGCTTCTGTTCGGAGCAGGCAACCCACGTAGCCAGCGAGACGGACAGGCCCGCACCCTTCTTCTTGGCCGTCCACGTGCCCACGGCCTCCCCGTTGCGCACGACGACGCCGGGGTTCGCAACGGTCTTCCAGATACGCCGCTGCAACGAAACGTCGACCTGCAAGGTGGCGCGGTCGCGTTGATCGAGATAGGGATCGTGGCCGGCAAGCAGCAGCACCTCGCGCTCCGGCGGCTCCGCCGATGCGAGCGCATCGAGGTCGGCCGCCAGCGCCCATGCCTTCTTGCCGCCGAACTCCACCGGCTCCAGCTCGTCCGCAATGCCCTTCCACATGCGGCGCGCCTGCGCGCCCGAGCACCCCGTCCAGGCCGCGAGCGCATCGGGCCTCGTCGGCCCGTAGCAATGGACGAACTTCCGCACCAGACGCGCGGCGGCGTCAGCGTCCGGCTGCAGCGCACCGCCCGTCCACCTTCGGTACGAGGTGAACGTGGGCGTTGCGCCGGCGCGCTCGCCGAACACGACGAGGCCCATGAACGAGCACGGGCGCAGCAAGAACGACACCGCGGCTCCTCCCACCGTCTGCTTGTCGGGGCTGCCGTACATCGACGGCTGTCGCCACGCCGCGCGCTTGTTCGCAGGAAGCAGCGGCTCGACCCAATCCGCCAACGTTTGATCGAGCGCCACCTTGCTCGCGATCGCCTCGTCGTCGAGGCGCGGCATCGCCCGCACGAGCAGTTCGAGCAGCCGGTCGAACTCCATGCCCAGCGCATCGAGCGCAAGGCCGATGCCCTTCGTGTACGCCCACGGCTCGCCCTTCGCCGGAACGAGCGCCGACAGGAACGCCGCGCTTTCGGCCGCGGGGAACACCACGGGCGCGCCGCGCAGGCTCCACGCCTGCACGAGCGTCTTCTCCCCGTACAGCAGGCGCTCGGCATCTTCCCTGCGACAGGCCGGCGCGCGGTTGAACAAGGCCGTCTCCCATGCGCCCGGCGGCGTGTTCTGCATTCCGCACGCGCCCGCAAGCTCCGCCGCGTCTTCGATGCCGTATGCGCGATCGAGATGATGCGCGCGCAAACGATGCCGTCGCGCCTGCTCGACGCTTACAACCTTCATGCGCTACTTCATCACGAAGTCGCCGGCGCGGCGCGGCGCGGTTCGCCGGTAGGAGACGGCGGGATGGCCCAGCAGCATGCATATCTGCAGCGGCTTGTCCTCCGCTTCGAGGAACGCCTTCACGGCGGGAAGCTCCTCGGCCGCGCGGCACAGGTAGCCGTTGAACAGGGCGCCCAAGCCGAGCGATGCCGCCACGAGCTCCATGTTCTGCGCGGCCAGCCCCGCGTCGTCGGCGCGCTCGGCCGCCACGAACGCGACGGCGGGCGCATTGCGGAACAGGAAGTCCTGCCGCCCCGCCCGCGCGTCGACCAGGAAGGGCTTGTAGAGCTTGACCCAGCGCGGCTTGTCGGCGGCAGGGGGCGCCAGCATGCCCTCGATGCCGTCCCACACGAGGCGCTTGAACTCGTCGAGCTCGTCCTGCACCACGATGAAGCGGCAGCCTTGGGCGTTCTTCGCCGTGGCGGTGTAGCGTCCCGCCTCTAGCACGAGGCGCAGCGTGTCCTGCTCGATCGTATTCGGGAGGTAGTCGCGTACGCTGCGACGCGACTTGACGACCCGAAGCATTGTGCGAGGATCGACAGCCGCGCCGGCGGGCACGCATGTTTCCACGTCAGCCATATCGTAGCTTGGAATGGACACCGCCCCGGTGGGGCACACGGCCACGCAGTGCCCGCACAGGATGCAGAGCCCTTTCACGCGCGCCGTGACGCCCTCTACCTCAAGGTTCGCGCCCACGCAATCGTCCACGCAGCGCCCGCACCCGATACAGTACCTCTCGTCGATCTCGACCAGCATGCTGAGCCCTTCCTTCCCAGGGGGAGCGCAACCCCTCCCTTAACGACGGGGAGCGCCGCCCAAGCGACGCTCCCCCGATCCGCACTATCGCAACCTACGCCGACCCTCTCAACCGGCAGGGACAGGAGGAGTCCGTACGGCAGCAATCGCTGCGCGTGCGGGAAGTTCTGCGCGGCTCCCTCCCCCGTCTCGCAGATCGGCTACTCCGGCAGGTTCGCCAATCCCGCGCGCACGCTGTCGGCGCTGGCGCGCAGCGCGGCCAGCTCGTCATCGTTCAGGTCGAACTCCACGACCTCTTCGACGCCGTTCTTGCCGAGGCGCACCGGAACGTTCATGTAGAGATCCTCGATGCCGTACTGGCCGTCGATGTGCGCGCACACGCTCATCACCTCGTGCGAATCCGTGAGGATGGCCTCCACCATCTTCGCGATGGACGCGCCGGGCGCGTAGTAGGCGCTGCCGGTCTTGAGGAAGGCCACCACTTCGGCGCCGCCCTTCACGCAGCGCTGCACCACGCTGGCCACGGCCGCCTCGTCCATGAGTTCAGTGATGGGGGTGCCGTCCACCGTGGTGAAGCGCGGCCAGCACACCATGCCCTCGCCGTGCGCGCCCACGGCCCAGGCGGTCACGTCGGCCGGCGCGCAGCCCAGCTGCTCGCACACCGCGAACGCCAGACGCGAGGAGTCCAGCACGCCGCCCATGCCCATGAGACGGTTCGCGGGCAGGCCGGACTCCCGGAACGCCAGCGTCGTCATCACGTCGAGCGGGTTCGTCACGCAGATGAACACGGCGTTCGGGGACGCCTCCATGGCCTGGCCGATCACCGACTTCATGATGCCGGCGTTCACGCCGAGCAGGTCCTCGCGCGTCATGCCGGGCTTGCGGGCGATGCCGGCAGTGATGACCACCACGTCGGAATCGCGCGTGTCGGCGTAATCGTTCGTGCCGATCACCTTGACCGTGAACTGCTCGACGCTGCGCATGTGCATCATGTCGAGCGCCTTGCCCTGCGGCAGGCCCTCGGCCACGTCGATGAGCACGACGTCGGCCAGGTTCTTGGACGCGATGATGTGGGCTGCGGTGGCACCGACGTTGCCGGCGCCGACGATGGTTACCTTGGGCATGTGATAGCTCTCCTCGCTCGTTGATCGTACTTCGCATGATTGTACCGCTTGGCCCGTCGCTGTGTTTTCTCGGCGGGCCAAGCGGACGGTTTCTTCACGCCTTCCGCGCTTTCGCCTAGTCCTTCTTCGCGGCGGGCGCGCGTTTGGCCGGGGCTTTCTTCGCCGCGGGCTTCTTCGCGGGAGCCTTCGCCGCCGGCTTCTTGGCCGCCGTCCCCTTGGCGCCCTTGGCACCCTTCTCGTCTTCCTTCTGCTCCTTGCCGGGGCAGTCGAAGTTGGGGCACAGCTTCCACGGGCCGCGCGCGGTGGTGACGATCACCATCGGGGCGCCGCAGTGCTCGCACACCTCCTCGGTGGCCGTGAGCGCGCCGTACTGGGGCAGCGGATAGCCCGTGCCGCAGTCATCGTAGTTCTCGCAGCGGATGAAGCGCTTCAGGGTGCGCGGGTTCTTCTGCGCGATCAGCTTCGCCTGGATGCCCTTCTCCTTGCAGGCCGGGCACTCGCCCACCACCACGTCGGGCTCCTGGTTCGTGGAGCAATGCGGGTCGATGCAGATGGTGCGCGGTTTGCTGCGGAACGCGGTCACCTTCACCTGGGGCATGCCGCACGTGGGACACGGCTCGGGGACGGCCTCCACCTTGCCCTTCGGCAGCGGGTACGTGACGTCGCAGTCGGGCCAGCCGGCGCAGCCGATGAACATGCTGCGGGTCTTCTGCGAGGCGCGCAGCTGCAGGTCCTTGCCGCATTTCGGGCACGGGCCCACGTAGGCGTCGGCGGCCACGGCGTCGGCCAGGGCCTCCTTCACCTCCTCGGAGTGCGGCAGCAGGCTGGCCAGCTGCTCGGACAAAAGGTTGCGGCTCGTGTCCACCACCTGGGCCTTCGTCGTGCGGCCCTCGGCGATGTTGTCCATCTCCTCTTCCAGCTCGGCCGTCATCTCGGGGTGCGTGATGTGCGGGGCGAACTTGTCCAGCGCATCGCACACGGCCATGCCCAGCTGGCTGGGCTCGATGGGGTCGTTCATGCAGTACTTCACCGCATAGAGGCGCTCGATGATGGCATGGCGCGTGGACTTCGTGCCCAGGCCCAGCTTCTCCATCTCCTGGATGAGCTTGCCCTGGCTGTAGCGCGCGGGCGGCTCGGTCTGCTTCTTCGTGCAGACGGCGCCGTTGAACGCGACGGTCTCGCCCTCGGAAAGCGCGGGCAGCTGCTCGTCTTTCTTGAGGCCGTAGGGGTAGATAGCGCGGTAGCCCGGCTTCACCAGAACGTCGCCCTTCGCCACGAACGGCTCGGCGTTCACGTCGAGGGTGACCTTCGTGCCCTCGATGACGGCCGCCTCGGACAGCGTCGCCAAAAAGCGCCGCGCGATGAGGTTGTACAACTTGTAGTCGGCGGGAGCCAGATCGTCGGGCGTGGCCTTGGCGGTCGGGTAGATGGGCGGGTGGTCCGTCGTCTCCTTCTTGCCGCGCGTGGCCGTGAGCTTGCCCTTCGCCAGTAGCTCCTTGCAGTACGGCGCGTAGGCCGGGTTGCCGGAGATGGCCTTCACCGTGTCGGCGAGGTCGAGCGAGCTCGGGTACACCGTGTTGTCCACGCGGGGGTACGAGATGTAGCCGTCCATGTACAGGCTCTCGGCTATGCGCATGGTGCGCGCGGGGCTCAGGCCCTCGGCCGACGCCGCCGCCATGAGCGAGGTGGTGTTGAACGGCGCGGGCGGCTGCACGGTGCGCTTCTTCTTCTCGACGGACGCCACCGTGGCGCGCGTGGCGCCCTCCACATGGGCCATGACGGCCTGCGCCTCGGCCTCCGCCTTGAAGCGCGCGGTGGCATGCGGGGCCTCGAACGAGTCGGGATCGGCACCGAACGCGCCGCGAATCACCCAGTAGTCCTCGGGGACGAACGCGAGGCGCTCGCGCTCGCGCGCCACGACGAGGGCGAGCGTGGGAGTTTGCACGCGACCCGACGAGCGCACGTTGCCGTAGCCGGCGAACTTCACGAGCGTCAGGTAGCGCGTGAGCACCGCGCCCCAGATGAGGTCGATGTCCTGGCGCGAGGCGCCGGCGGAGGCGAGGTTCACGTCGAGCTCGACGAGGTTGTCGAAGGCGTGCGTGATCTCCTCTTTCGTGAACGCCGAGTAGCGGGCGCGCGACACGGGCGCCGTGGGGTTCACTTCCTGGATGCAGCTGAGCGCGTCGCTTCCGATGAGCTCGCCCTCGCGGTCGAAGTCGGTGGCGATGATGACCGAGTCGGCCTTCTTCGCGAGGTTCTTCAGGGAGCGGATGATCTCCTTCTCCTTGGGCAGCTTGTTGATGGGCGCGTACACGAGGTACGGCAGCGCGTCCATCTTCCAGGATTTCAGCTCCACGCCGTCCTCGGTGAAGGGCTTCTTCTTTTTGAACGGGGGCTTCGGCAGCGACGCGGGCAGCTCCGCCGGAAGCGTTTCGCCCTCCTCGGTGACGCCCTGCCATCCCCCGCGCTTCTTGTACACCATCGTCGGCGCGAAGTCGGGCTCCAGGATGTGGCCGCGCAGGCCGATGGTCACCCATTCCTCGCCGTCCACGTCGAAGCGGTACACCGGCGTCGAGTACACCTTGTCCGCCTTGGGTTTCTTCACGCCAAGCAAATCGGCGATCTTCTGAGCCGCGTCGTTCTTCTCGGTTACCACCAGCTTCACGCGGTTCCCTCCTGTTCTTTCCGGCCGCCTCCCGCAGCCTTGTTTCGTTCACACGGTTGCCCCACCTATTTATTAACGTGTGCGGGGATGGGCGCGCCGTCAAGCGCGCATGCGCCGCGCCGTTCGGGCACAGCAGGTGTTAGCATACACGATTTTCCGCGCCGCGCGAGAGAAATTGCCAAGCTGGCGAAAACGGACGCGCTAGACGAAACTGATGCGCAGCTGCTTGCCGAGACCCTCGGCCACGCGCTTGAGCGTTTCGAGCGTGGGGTTGGCGTTGCCGGACTCCAGCCGGGCGAACGCGCTCTGCTTCATGCCGCACCGCTGCGCGAGCTCGCGCTGAGTGAGATTCTCTTCGGCACGCGCCGCGATAATCGCATCGATGATGTCGTACTCCGGCCGCAAACGCTCGTATTCAGCGGCGTATTCCGGGTCTTTCATCTGCTCCGCATGGTATTCGCTGAGCGTGGTCATAAAGGCCGCCTCTCTTCCCAATCCCGTTTGTACCGGCAGAGCGGCGGCGCACTCCTCGCGCACGCGTCGCATGCGCACTTCCGGAAATCGAGTGGTTATTTCGTTACCGCGGGTTGAAGATGCTGGGGTCGTTTTGTGAAGCGCCCCGTTCTCGGGTACCCTTGATCGCAAGGGATGAGCCGCCGAAACGACCCACCGCCCCGCTCCGCACGCACCACGAACGCAGCAGCGGCGGCGTCCCGCCGAACGCAACGGCCCTCTGGGTCGAGATACGGGAGGTTACGCATGAAACGAGTCCTGGGCGTGTTCCTCGGGCTGATCGCCCTCATCATCGTAGGCATCGTGGGCGTGTTCGCCTTCTCGGGCACCGGATCGGGCCCCGCCAGCGACCTGGCGAACGACGCGAAGGCAGCCGCCGCGAACGCGGCCATCGACGCGACCGGCCTCAAGGACAAGGCCAAGAGCGCCCTCGAGGGCAGCAAAGCGAGCATCGCCGCGGCGACCGGCCTCAGCGAAAGCCAGGTCGATCAAGCCATCGAGCAGCTCGACATCGACGGATGGCAAGCCGCCTCGCTGCCCTCCACCGCCACGGCCACCGGCACCATCGACGGTAACGCCCTCGGCATCAACGGCACCGTCACCACCTACGACGATCCCGGCTACGTCTCCGTCGAGGTCTACGGCCAGACGGTCACGCTCGCCGTCCCCGAAAGCGCGCAGGCTTACCTCCCCTACCTCGCCTACGTGCAGTAGCGTCGGCAGCCGAGGCAAGCGGTGCGGGATAGAACGGCTCGCCGCATGGCGCAAATTCCGTCTCGCGCACGTTTCCAGGGATCGATCTGCAGCAAAATCGAACTTTTGGCAGCGTTTTCACGTTTCGAACGCCGCAAGAAGACGCCCGATCGCCAAGCTGTCGGGAAAACGCCTGATCGCCCGACCGCCTCCGCGAGAAGCTCGTTTCCGTGCTGCCAAAAGCCCGATTTTGCCGCACATAGGCCCGCCGCTGTTGTCGCATGCGGCGGCCCCGGTCGGCGGAACGCCGTTCGGATGACGCGCAGGGGGATCCTTCGACTTCGCGCTGCGCTCGGGATGGCTGGGAAACGCGCTCGTGCAACCCTCCCTACGCGGCGCGGGCTTCCTTCAGCCTGCGCTGGTAGGCGCGGACGATCTGCGACAGCGTGAAGCACACGATGAAGTAGATAAGCGCCATGATGCCGAAGATGGCGAAGATCTGCGCGGTGGAGTTGTAGCTGTTCATGAGGATCATGCCGCGGCCCATGAGCTCCTGCAACGCCATGGCGCCCCACAGGTAGCTCGTGTCCTTGATGGTGGTCACGAACTGCGACAGCAGCGCGGGCACCATGTTGCGCAGCGCTTGCGGCAGGATGATCAGCACGTACGTCTGCACGGTGGAGAAGCCCTGCGAACGCGCCGCCTCGTACTGGCCGTGCGGCACGCTGGCCAGGCCGCCGCGCACGATCTCCGCCACGCTCGCGCTTGTGAACAGGGTGAACGCCAGCACGGCCGCGCCGATGGGCGGCAACTGCGCCACGAAGAACGTGAACATGATCCACAGCAACAGCGGCGTGTTCTTGAATATCTCGATGTACACGGTGGCTATGCCCCGCAGCACGCGGGCGTTCGACGTGCGCATGACCGAGATGACCGTGCCCAGCACCACCGAGCAGAGGATGGCCAAAGCGGATATGAGCAGCGTCATGCCGAGCCCCTGCAACAGGAAGCGCATGTTGACCCAGGTGAACAGCGCGGCGATATCGCTCATCAGCGATCCTTCCGCCCGTCGTCGGTCGTGGCCGCCTCTTCGCCCTCGGCCAGCTCGGCGCGCTCGACGTCCATGGAACGCTCGTCGGTCTCGGCGGCCTCCTCGGCGTCCTCGAGCGCCCGATCCGCCTCCTCGTCGAGGCGCACGTCGTCGGGCTGCACGGTCTGGGGACCGCCGGTCCGGTCGGCCCGCTCGCGCGCCTCGCGGCGTTCGCGGCGTTCGCGGCGCTCCTCGCGAAGCTCGCGACGGTCTTCCCGCGCCGTAGCGCTCTCGGCCTCGGCATCGAGATCGGCTTCGTCGCGAGGGCTGCGCACCTGCGCGATGCGCTCATCGGGCTGCTCCAGCTCGCCCGGCAGGTAGTCGTTATCCAAGAAAGCCTCCTCTCCCAGCTCCGCCTCATCGCGGACCCGGTCGCGCGCGGATCGCGCCCGCGCGCTTTCGTCGACGCGACGCTTCACGTCGCGCGTGATACGGTCGCTCGTCACGGTCTCGGCGCGCGAGGCCAGCGCCTCGTCGGCCTCGGGGCTGCGACGGCTCGCCCGCTCGTCCCGCTCGCCTTCGGCGGCGGCGCTCGGCGCGACGGGCACCGCCGCGCCGGTTTCGCGCGCGCCTTCCACGCCGCGCCGCGCGGCCACGCGGCGCTCGAGGCGCCGATGCGCCTTCAAACGCCCGGACTTCGTGCGCATGGCGCGCGCCGCCCGCTCGTCGTCGCCGTACTCGTCGGCGATCTCCTGGGCGATCTCGCGCCCGATCTCGTCGGCGATCTCGGCCGCCTGGTTGCCGGTGAACGTCTGGTCGTACGGGTCCTCCGGCGCCACGCCCGGCTCCAGCGCGTCCTCGGCAAGCGCGTGCAGCGGATGGCGCGGCGAGGGCGCCACGCGCGCCGGGGCGATGTCCACGGTGCCGTACATGGTCTGCACGCCGCCCGCCATCGTGTCGGCCGCCGCGCGCCCGGTGATGTCGTGCGTGCCCGGCGTGACCTCCATCGTGTCCTCGGCCAACGCCTCGGTGGCGTCGCCGGTGGCCAGATGCCTATGCGAGCGCGTGCGATGCTCCAGGTACAGAGCCAGACGCGACAGCGGGAAGCAGATGGCGAAGTACAGCAGCGCCGCCACCACGTACACCGGCCCGTAGTAGCTCGTCGCGCCCGCGAACGAGTTCGAGAAGTACATGAGCTCGCCGCCCGCGATGAGCGCGAGCACCGACGTGTTCTTCACCAGGTTGGCCGCCTGCACGGCAAGCGGCGGCATGATGATGCGGATGGCCTGGGGCAGGATGATCACGAACATCGACTGCCAGTACGAGAAGCCCTGGCTCTTCGCCGCCTCGAACTGCCCGCGATGGATGGAACCGATACCGCTGCGCACCACCTCGGAGATGTAGCCGCCGTGGTAGATGCCGATGGCCAGGACCCCGATCCAGAACGCGGCCAGCGACAGGCCCAGCAGCGGGAAGATGGCGTAGAACACGAACACCTGCAGAAGCAGCGGCACGTTCTGCACCACTTCCACGTATACGCGGGTGATGCCGCGCAGCACAGGGATGCGCGACACCGACAGCACGCCGAACACGATGCCCAGCGCCAGCGCGATGACCAGCGCGAGCACCGAGATGCCGACGGTGGTGCCGAACGCCATGAGGATGTCGGGCCAGCGCTCGAACAGCGCCTCCCATTTGTAGGGGGCGAAGATGTCAAGCATGCGCCCCGCCTCCCTCTTCCTCGCCGGCAGGCGTCTCGGTCGAGAGCCCCCACCGCTCTTGCAGCGCCGTCAGCGTGCCGTCGTCGGCCATAGCGCCGATGGCGGCGTCAACCTGGTCGGCCAGCTCGGTGTTCGACTTCTTCGTGGCCACGCCGTACTCCTGGGGCGCGAACTGCGCGTCCAGCAGCATGGTGGAGTCGTCCACGTAGCCGTTCAGGATGGAGCGGTCCACCGAGAACGCGTCCACGCGGCCGGTGACCAGCGCGATCTTGATCTCGGGATACGTCGAGTACTCGGCGAAGTTCATGTGGATGCCGATCTCGTCGCCGGCGGCGGTCAGCTTGTCGCGCGTCGTGGCCGACAGCGCCACGCCCACGGTCTTCCCGTCGAGGTCTTTGAGATCGACGATACCCGAGGACTTCTTCACCAGCACGCCGATGTGATCGATGTAGTACGGGCGCGAGAAGTTGTAGCTCTTCTTGCGCGCCTCGGTGATGGTGAACGTGGCCAGCGTGGCATCGAGCGTGCCGTTGTCCAGCATCGCGCCGCGCGTGGTGACGTTCACGCCGGTCACCTTGAGCGCGTCGGGGCTGCCCTTGATGCGCTTCGCCAGCTCGCGCGCGATGTCCACTTCCATGCCCTCGATGTTGCCCGTCTCGGGATTCTGGAAGCCGAAGCCGGGCACGTCGATCTTCGTGCCCACGCGCAGCACGTCTGCGCCGCTGGCGCAACCGGCGAGGCCGCCCGTCGCCCCGCCCAGCACGAGCGTCGCCGCAACCAGCGCCGAGGAGCGTATGAACGTTCTTCTCGTGATCATGGCCGCGCCTACAGGATCTTCGATAGGAAGCTCTTGACGCGAGCGTTGTCGGTCTCATCGAACAGGTAATGGGGCGTGCCCTGGTCTACCACCAGGCCGTTCTCCATGAATACGACCTTGTCGGCCGCCTCGCGCGCCAGACCCATCTCGTGAGTGACCATGACGATGGTCATGTTCGTCTCGGCCAGCGACTTGATGACGTCGAGCACCTCCTGCACCATCTCGGGATCGAGCGCGCTCGTGGGCTCGTCCAGCAGCATGATCTTGGGATGCATGTTGAGGGCGCGGGCGATGGCCACGCGCTGCTGCTGCCCGCCGGAGAGCTGGTCGGGGTACTTGTCCACCTTGTCGGAAAGCCCCACGCGCTCCAGATAGGCGCGCCCGTCGCGCTCGGCCTGCTCGCGCGGCACCTTCAGCACCTTGATGGGCGCCAGCGTCACGTTCTCGAGCACGGTCTTGTGCGGGTAGAGGTTGTAGCTTTGGAACACCATGGCCACGTCGCGAGCCAGCGCACGGGCGTTCACCTTGCGGTCCGACAGGTTCATGCCTTCGACCACCACCGTGCCCGAATCGGGCACCTCAAGACCGTTGATGCAACGGATGAGCACGCTTTTGCCCGAGCCGGACGGCCCGATGACGACGACTTTCTCTCCCTCGGCCACATCGAGCGAAACGCCTTTAAGCGCCTCGACCGCGCCGAAGTTCTTGCGAATGTCCGTAACCGTGATCGCTTGAGCCACGCTTGACGCCTCCCGTAAAGGTTCCAGGCCGCGATCTTCGAGGGGCGCCGCGGTCGACTGACAGTGACAACATGCATCGTTCAGTCTAGCATGCGCCCCATCATCCCAGATGGCAGGAAGGTTACGGGAGCTTGACGATAGCGGAATCGGTCGCGTTCCATACGAAACCGGTCCGCGCCTCCTATCGAATCGCGGGAGCCTCCTCGTCCTGCCCGACCGCCGCCGGGCTCTGCGGCGCATTCGCGTGGTCGCCGAAGAAACGATACTCGGACGTGCGGTAATAGAAAAGGGTGAACGCCATGACGGACACGGCGGCAACGGTGGTGAGCACGCCGCCCTCGATGCCGAAACCGCCCCCGTTGAGCAGGTTTCCAACCGGGTAGGCGCTCACCAGGAACGCGGGAACATCCAAGCCGCTCACCGGCATGCCGTACACGACCGACTGGAACAGGTTCCAAGCGATATGGAACCCTATGCACATCCATACATTGCCCGACTTGTAGTACATGAGGGAAAGGGCGATCCCAAGCAATACGATGTTGACGACCGAGAGCAAGGTGACGTTCGGATTGGTGAGATGGATCAACCCGAAGATCAGCGACGGCACGACGATCACCAGGAACCTGCTGTTCGTCCTCCGCAAAACCGACATGATGAACCCGCGATTCATGACCTCTTCGGCGATGCCCACCGCAACGAACACGAGCACCCAGGCGAAAAGCGAGAGAGAAAACGGCGAATTGACCCCCTCGACTACCACGTTGCCGGCGGCGAGCAGCAGCAGGAAGATGGCGCTGCACGCCGCGAAACCCAGCGCCATCCCGACAACGCCGTCTTTCTTGAACCGGGCGCGAAAATCACGGAGGCCGAGGTCTTCCCAACGATACCTCATGATCCTCCACGCAGCCAAGGGGACGGCCAGCATGATGCCCTCCGTCAAGAACTGCAGGGCAACGGGCAGCACCGATGCGCTCATCCAATCGACGAGCGCATCGTATGACGCAGCATCGAGGCTGGCGGCATCAAGAATCATGCGCAAAGCATCGATGAGCAGGGCGGAGAACGCATAGCCGAGAGCGTAGAACGCGGCCATGCACAGCGCGATGATCCATCCGGATCGCACCATGCCATGCTTGTTCTTGAAAATCATCTTCATGACCAACCTTCTTTCTTCGATAGCGCGCGAGCGGCGCCGGCCTAGCGCGCGAACATGAGGCGCTCGCTGTCGAACATGCGCTGCAGCGCAAGCACGCCGACGCCGGCGTACGCGAGGTTGGCGATCACGCAGACTGCCACGTTGAGGGGCTGGAAATCGAACGAGAAGATGCCGATCATGCACTGCACCGAGTTGTACAGCGGAACGAGGTAGTACGCAACCTCGGCCTTCGCGTCGCCGAACATGCCGAGGACGCCCACGAGCATCACCACGATCATGAGCGGCGTCAGGAACATGGTGGCCTCTTTGACCGATTTCGCCAGCGTGGACACCACGGTGATCAGCGCGACGATGACGAGCGTCGTCGACAGGATGACCAGCGCCAGCAACACGTATTCGACCGGGCCGTACACGTTGATGTCGACCGAGCCCTGCATGATGCCGGGCAGCCCCGAGAAGATGCCGATGGCGCTGGACGCCGCGATGAGCAGGCCGATGACGGTGATGGCCAGCACCTTGCCCAGCGCGATATCGCGCCTCTTGATGGGCGTGGCCAGGAGCGTGGCCATGGTGCCGCGCTCCTTCTCGCCCGCCACCGACTCGGCCGCGATGGACATGACGCTGCTGAACACGAGGATGAGCAGCAGAAGCGGCACGATGGACACCACGAGCATGCCCGCGACGTCGCGCTCCTCGGCTACGTCGTAGCCGGCTCCACCCGCGTTGACGTCGAAGCGGTTCGACAGCGACGACTCGTACGCGTCCAGCATCCCTGCGAACGTCGAGCGCGCTTGGCTGGAATCGGGGTCGGTGGAGTTGAAGTAGATCTCCACCTGCGGCGCCGGCACGCCCGACGCGGGGTCGTACGCCGCCACGGCTTCGTCGAAGCCCTCCGGAAACACCGCGAACGCTTTGACGTCGCCTTGCTCGATGCGTTCGCGCATCTCATCGGCGCCGGGCAGCGAAGGCTCGTCCCGCATGTCGACGATCGAATCCGCCGCAAGCGCTTTCACGCTTTCGGGCGCGTTCACCACAGCCACCGCCGGAGGCTTGCTCATATCGGGCTTGAACATGCCGCCCATCGCATCGCCCATGAACGTCCACATGAGGAAGATGAGCAGGCCCGGCAGCACGATGGACGCGAGCGCCGAAGCCTTGTTGCTGAAGAAGCGCGCCAGTTCCTTGCGCGCGATGGCCCACGCGTTGCCTTTCACGATGCCTCCTTCACGCTCGCCGCGTACAGGTCGAAGAACGCGTCTTCCAACGAGCGCTCCCCCGCCACCTCCGACAGCGTTCCCGAGGCCGCCATGCGCCCGTCGATGACGACGCCCACGCGGTCGCACACCTTCTCCACCAGGCTGAAGATGTGGGTGGACAAGAGCACCGTCCTACCGTCGGCCGCCAGTTCCAGCAAGAAGTCGGTCACCGTCTTGGCCGTGAGCACGTCCAGGCCGTTCGTCGGCTCGTCGAAGATGATGACGCGCGGATCGTGCACGAGCGAGATGGCCAGCGACGCCTTCTGCTTCATGCCGGTGGACAGGTCGGCCACCTTCGTCTGCGCGAAACGGTCGATGCCGAAGCGCGCGAACAGCTGGCGCTTGCGCTCGTCGCGCACGGGCGCGTCGACATGGTGCAGCTCGGAGAAGAAGTCGAACAGGTAGTCGGGCGAGAAGACGTCTTCCAGCTTGAGCTCGCTCGTGAGAAAGCCGATGAGGCTGCGCACGCCCGCGGGATCGTCCACGACGGAGACGCCCTCGATCAGCGCGTCGCCCTCGTCAGGCTTCACGAGCGCGGCCAACATGCGCAGCGTCGTGGTCTTGCCGGCGCCGTTCGGGCCGAGCAGCCCGTATATCTCGCCCGGCGCCACGTCGAACGACAAGCCGTCCACCGCGGTCTTCACGCGCGCATCTGTGCGTTCGAGCTTGCGCTGCTTGGCCGAGAGCTTGAAAGACTTCCGCAGGCCTCGTGCGGATATGGCATATTCCATCGGCTCACCTCTTTGAGTCGGATAGGGAACGGTTTTGCATGAGTATAACAGCGAGGGGGGGGGGCAAGCGTTTTCCGCCCGCACCCCCGATCGAGCGCTCTACGCGGTCGCCGTCGCCGGCTCGTCGGCGTTATCGGGCGCGCCGGCTGCTGCCTTCTCGCCAGCCTCTTCGGCCTCCTCGCGCTCGAGCACCTTCTGCATGGCGGCGATGGCGCACTCGATCTGGCCGTCGTCGGGCTCGTTCGTGGTGAGGTACTGCATCTGCATGCCGGGCCACAGCACCACCTTCACCAGCGGGTTGTCGGGGTTGCTGCCCGCCCACTTCACCGTGATCTCATAGGAGATGCCGGCGATGACGGGCATCAGCAGGATGCGCACGAGGATGACCAGCGCCAGCTTCGGCGCGCCGTCCGGCACGCCCCACAGCTCGATGAGCCCGTTGATGGGCGTCACCGTGTACACGAAGATGGCGATGACCATGACCATGATGAGGAACGCCGTGCCGCAGCGCACGTGCAGGCGCGGGAAGCTGCGCGCGTTCTCGGGCGTGAGCGGCAGGCCGTGCTCGTAGCAGTGGATGGTCTTGTGCTCGGCGCCGTGGTAGCCGAACATGCGCTTGATCTCCTGCATGCGCCCGATCAGCCACAGGTAGAACACGAACACGCCCACGCGAAGCAGGCCGTCCACGATGTTCCACAGCACGGTGTTCTGGTCGTACTCGCCCACGATGAGGTTCGTGATGAACGCCGGCGCCACGATGAACAGCACCACGCCCAGCACGAGGCCCAGCACCATCGACACGGCCATCTCTTTCTTGCCGAACTCCACCTCCTCGTCCATGAAGGACTTCTTGGCGGGTTCGGGCTGAGACTGGGACTCGGGAGAGGATTCCGGCTCGGAAACCACCTCGAGGGAACGCTGCGCCCCCAACGCATCGATCATCGTATCCGGCCGCCCGAAATCCTCCTTCCAGGAGAAAGCCCTCTCCTCCTCCCCTTCTCCAGCGAGAACGGGTTCGAGGCGCGCATCTTCGCCGCCGTCAGCGTCGGGGTCGGCGGGGATCACGGCATCGTCGCCGAGGGGGGCGTCGTTGCCCACCAAGCGAGTTCCGCACGAGCCGGACAGTCCAGCGGACTGTCCGTGCGAGTCAGGACTGCCGAGCGACCGGGCATCGTCGCCCCCCTCGGCCGCCGCAGGTTCGTCTTCCCCCTCTTCCGCGAACGCATGCAGCGCCGCGATCTCGAGCGCCTTGTAGCCCAGCACGAGCGACTCCAGCATAGCCCGGCATCCGCGCACGAGCGGCCAGTACATCCAACCGTTCTTCTTGCGCCCCGAGGCCAGGTCATGCTCTTCCACGTAGATGCCGCCGCCGGGCTCCCGCACGGCCACCGACCAGTTGTACTTGCCGCGCATCATGATGCCCTCGATGAGCGCCTGGCCGCCTACGTGCGTCTTCAGCGCACCGTCCTCGGAGAACGCCCGCGACAGGTCGCTCTTCTGCTCGGCCATGCTAGGCCCTTTTCACGCGCGGGTACGGGTTCCCGCAGGTCATCTTGCCTTCGGGGCAGTTGCCGCGGATGCAGGGCGCGCCGGCGTCCATGAAGATGAACGGCGCCGTGGGTCTCGCCAACTCCAGCATGCGGTGCGCCATCTCGCGGATCTCCCACTGCGCGCGGTTGCAGCAGCGCAAGCTGAAGAAGTGCAGCAGCTCGCGCACGTTCATCGTGATGACGATCTTCGTCTCGGCCGCGTTCGGCAGCAGGTAGCGCGCGTCCTCGGCGGGAACGCCCGCGGCCAGCAGCTTCTCGTACGCTTCGATGGCGGCCACGATGGCCTCGTCGAACACCGCGTTCGTCTCCTCGTTCGCGGCAACGCTTTCAGGCTTCACCGTGGCCAGGCCGTCGGTGAACTTCACGTAGCGCTGGCTCTGCTGGTTGAAGCTGGCGATGCGGTGGCGCACCAGCTGGTGCGTAAGGGCACGCGAGACGCCGTCCACCGCGAACGTGTAGCTGGCGTGCTCGAGCGTGGACGTATGGCCCGCGCTCATGATGGTGGACAGCACGCTTTTCACGCGCTCCTCCGGCATGGTCTCCATCAGCTCGGCCGCGCCGACGGGCGCGTAGCACAGGCGCGCCGCCGTGGCGATCGCGCGCTCGGGGTCGGGCGTGTGGTACAGCAGTTCGACTTGCATAAGATGAATGCTCCTCGTTTCGGGATAAATTCGGCGGATCGCGCGCACAGAGGCGTTTCGTTTCGCTAGTATAGTACCTAAAAGCCCGCAACCATCAAAGCGAGAGGCGCGCCATGCCCGAAAACAACACGTCCGAGTCCTTTGTCAACCCGCTGACCGCCCGCGATTGGAACGAGGAGTGGAAACGGCTCCAGCAGGCACGACGCCGCTTCGACGACGCGAGCTACTGGGACAAGCGGTCGGCCACGTTCACCACGAAGGACGCGCCGAACCCTTACGTCGAGCGGTTCCTCGAGCTGGCCGGCATCCGCGACGGCGAGACGGTGTTCGACATGGGCTGCGGCACGGGCGCGCTGTCGGTGCCGCTGGGCAAACGGGGCCACAAGGTGGTGGCCGCCGATTTCTCGCAGGGCATGCTCGGCCAGCTGCGGGAAGCGCTCGAGCGCGAGGGCGTGCGCACGGTGTTCCCCAAGCAGATGAGCTGGGCCGACGATTGGCCCAGCCTCGGCGTGCGCCCGGGCATGGTAGATGTGGCGCTCGCCTCGCGCTCCGTCGCGACCGCCGATCTGCGCGATTCGCTGCTGCGCCTCACCGACGTGGCGCGCCGCCGCGTATGCGTCACGCTGGCCACCGGCTCGTCGCCGCGCACCGACGAGCGCATCCTCAACGCCATGGGCCTTTCCAGCGTGCTCGGCCGCGACTACCTCTATGCGTTCAACATCCTGGCGAACGAGGGACTGCGCCCCGAGGTTTCCTACATCGACAGCGAGCGCACCGACACGTTCGACTCGCTCGACGATGCCTACGACGCGTTCGCGCGCATGGCGGACGATGCCGTGGGCGCGACCGTCGGAGCCGAAGAGCGCGCGGAGGCGTTCGGTCGCCTGCGCTGCTGGCTGGAAGAGAACCTCGTGCCGAACGAGCGCGCCGGGCAGCCCGACAAGAAGGGGCTTCCGGAGAAGTCCCTGCGCCTGCGCGAGCCCCGAACGGTCACCTGGGCGTTCATCGCTTGGAACAAGTAGAGCGCGTCCCGAACGGCCGATCGCCGTTCGGGACGTTTCCAATCGCAGGCTTACAACTCGATGCGCTCGAACATGTCGGGACCCACGCTGCACACGGGGCAGGTGAAGTCATCGGGCAGCTCGTCGCCGTATTCGATGTGGCCGCACACCTTGCAGCGCCAGGCGTACTTGGGCTTCGGAGCCTCCGCGTCGCCCTCGCCGGCTGCTGCCGCGGCTGCCGGCGCCGCATCGGGCGCGTCGGGCAGGTAGCTCGAGGCCTTCGGCGGCGTCTTGCCGCCCTTGACCAGGTGGTAGTAGGCATACGTCATCGGATCGCCCGCGCACAGCTTCTCGGCCTCCTCCACCTCGCCGATGTAGAGGATGTGCGTGCCCAGGTTCACCGCCTGCACGACGCGCACCGAGAAGCGCGCCACGCACTGCTCGGCCACGAACGGCACGCCCGCCGCGTCGACGCCCGTCTCGCAAGAGGCGAACTTGTCCAGGTCGGTGCTGCAATGGAAGCCGAACGTTCCGATGAGCTCCATCGTGGCGTCCTGCGCCAGGCACGACACGGTGAAGCGGCCGGAGTCGAGAATGACGTCCGTGGTGGCGTTCTCCTTGTTCAGCGCCACGCTTACCTGCAACGGCGACGACGTGACCTGCTGGAACGTGTTAGCGACGCAGGCGGCGCGACGTTCGCCGTCCGTCGCGCCGACGATGTAGAGCCCGTAGCTCAAGCTGAAGAACGCGGTCTGATCGATCATGCGGACACCTTTCCCTCTTCTCGTTTTCTTCTATTTTAATGATAATCATTCTCATTAAGGAAAGCAAGGGTCGAATTGGCCGCATGGTCGAACGCACCGGACGCACAGTAGCCGAACGCCAACAAGCGAGCGGCGCATTGTCGCCCGAAAAAACGGAATCGCAGGACGAAGCGTGTTTTTCGGACGACAACGAGCACGGATCTCAGCCGGAAAGGCCGAACGAAGCCCGCACGAGACCGCGCGCGTCGTCGCCCGGCGAAAGCACGCGCGACCCATCCCAGGCGCCGGCGAAGCGCTCCTCCGCCCTCGGGCACAGCCAATCACGCACCACAACGAGCGCATGGGGGAACCGCGCCGAGGGCCCGCGCTCCAGAAGCGCCACCGCAGAAACGAGCCCGCCGTCGCGCATGAGTTCGAGCCGCCCCAGCTCGTCGACCACGAGCAAACCGCCCTCCGCACCGACGGTAACGGAGCCCTCAGCGTCGGGTTCGTCCGCCTCAACGACGATGCGCGAACCTCCCGTACTTGGATCGGCCGGGGTCTCGCCCGCCTCCGCTCCAGATGTTTCACGTGAAACATATGTTTGCGCGAACGAATGTTTCACGTGAAACATTCCCGCCGCCGGATCGACGGGGAGGGGCGCGTAGCCCCCGGAGCCCGCATCTCCCGGCAAAGCCGGCGCTCCCGCGGGAACCGCAGCCAGCTCGGCCGCGATGCGATCGAAGTGCGCGTTCACCCGCGCGATAGCCTCGTCCGCGATCTCCCAGGCCAGCTGGGCGGAGGCGCTCTGGCTTGTCGGATCGAACGATCCCTCGGCCAGCGCCAGGTCTCGCCGCCGCGCGAACGGCACGCGCTCGCCGCCGGGCAGCAGCACGTTGTCGATGCCGAGCTTCTCGAAGCGACCCTCGCCAGCCAGCCCCCGTTCGCCCGGAACCTCGTGCGGCTCCCGCACGCGCCACACGCCAGGTGCCAGCACGCCCGCAACCGGCACGCCGTCGCCCGCCAGCTCGGCGGCAAGGCGCTCAAGCCAGCGCGTCTTGCCGATTTGCACGTCGCCCGTCAACAAGAACAGCATCGCAGCTCCCGCCCCTCCCGGTTGTTTATTCTTGAACGTATATTATACTCTACCGCATATTGAAGAATGGCGGCGCGACGGAACACGCCGCCTCGAGGAGAGAAGGCTGCCATGAAACGCTCCGAGAACGAAGCCGTCCGCCGCCCCGACACGCGCGACGACGCAACGCCGTGGAAGCTCTACAACCGCCTGATCGAGGGCATTCCGGAAGATATCGCCGTACGCGATTATTGCCTGGGAACGCACTGGTCCTACGTCGAGGCCGATTGCGGCATGGGCGTGAGCTTCACCTGCAAAGGCGGAGCCCGGCGCGCGTGCAAGCAGGATCTGCGCGGCACGGGGCTGCGCGAGATGGCGGAGCTGGCGAAGTCGTGGTGCTTCGAGGAAGCCACGCTGGGAGTGGCGGCGCTCAACGCCTACTACGCGCGCAAGGAGCTGCTCGACCCGTTGGGAGCAACCTACGACGAACCCATCGAACTGCCCGACGGCACCGTCCGCAAGATGGACGCTTTCGAGCTGTACCGCCCGCGTATCGAAGCGTCCGAGCGCAAGAACGTCACGGTGGTCGGGCACTTCCCGCACGTCGACCGCATCGCCGAGTACGCGAACCTCACCGTGCTCGAACGCAACTGCTCGCAGGAGCTCGACACGCCCGACCCCGCGTGCGAGTACGTGCTGCCCGATACCGACTTCGCTTTCATAACCGGCGTCACCATCATCAACAAGACCGCGCCGCGCCTGCTCGAGCTCGCGCGCAATGCGACCACCGTGCTTGTAGGCCCGAGCGTGGTCATGTCGTCGGTCCTGTTCGAGCAGGGAGCCGACGCGCTCGCCGGCAGCGTGGTGGCCGATCCGGAGAAGGCCCGTTTCGCAATCAAGAACGGTGCCGGCCAGTTCTTCGGCGAGGCTTTGCAGATGACCATGATCGAACGCGACCGAGCCTAGCCCCTCCTACCCCCGCTCGCAAACCGTACAGATGTTTCACGTGAAACATCTGTACGAGAGCGTTACCGCCCGCGTCGACGCGCGCCCGCATTCTCCGGTCGACCCGCCGTGCGACCCACCGGAACCGGCATGCGCCCCGCCCGCGCGCCAGGCTATCGCCCGCCCCTCGCAAGCTTCAAACGCCCTTCCCGCCTCGCGCCGCGACTCGCCAAGCGCCCCTTCCCGCCTCATACCGTCTTTATATTATGCTCAATTGATAATAATTGCGTTTTAGTATATATTGATTTAAATATTATTCTCATTTACGAATGTTAAAGGACGAGGGCAATAGAAGCTGTTGAAGACATGCTGGAGGATGGGGACGGTGCTTCCGGCGCTATGAGCGCCGGAAGCACCGAGGGGCCGGCCCCTCGGCCGCGCGACGACAAGGCGGCGGCTCAATGCGCTTCCCGCCGAAGCGCGCGGCATGGCACGCTCATCCTAGTCGCGCTCGGCGCGCTCGTCCTGGCGAGCACGCTGGCCTCGCTCATGCTGGGCCGCTACCCCATCACCCCGATCGAGGCTGTCGGCATGCTGGCCAACCTGGCGCTCCCCATCGACTCGTTCTGGACCTCCCAGCAAGAGACGCTGTTCTTCCAGGTGCGTCTGCCGCGCATCGCGCTCGCGCTCATGGTGGGCTGCAGCCTGGCTACTGCCGGCGCCGCCTACCAGGGCACGTTCCAGAACCCGCTCGTCTCCCCCGATATCCTCGGAGCTTCGCAGGGCGCGGCGTTCGGCGCCGCAGTGGCCATCCTGCTGGGACTCGGCTCGCTCGGCATCTCGCTGTTCGCGTTCGCCTGCTCCATCGCCGCCGTGCTGCTGGTGCTGGCCGTCGGCACGCGCGCCAAGGGCAACCATCTGCTCATCGTGGTGCTGGCCGGCGTCATGGTCAGCTCGCTGTTCCAGGCGGGCGTGTCGTTCACCAAGCTCATCGCCGACCCTACCGACCAGCTGGCCGCCATCACCTACTGGCTCATGGGCAGTCTGACCGGCGCCAAATGGAGCGACATGGCTTTCGCGCTGCCTCCCATCGCAATCGGTCTCGCGGCGCTGTTCGCCTTGCGCTGGCGCATCAACGTGCTCACCATGGGCGACGACGAAGCCTCCACCATGGGCGTGAACGCCCGCCGCGTGCGGCTCATCGTCATCTTGGCCGCCACCCTCGTCACCGCCGCCAGCGTGTCAATCTCGGGCATGATCGGCTGGGTAGGCCTCGTCATCCCCCACTTCGCGCGCATGATCGTCGGCTGCGACTACCGCAAGCTGCTGCCCGCCAGCATGCTCATGGGCGCCAGCTTCCTGCTCATCGTCGACGACGTGGCGCGCCTCGTGGCCAGCTCCGAGATACCCATCGGCATCCTGACCGCGTTCGTGGGAGCGCCGTTCTTCCTGTACCTCATCACGAGGAGGAAGCAGGGGCTATGAGCATCGATGTCGAGCACCTCAGCTTCTCGTACGGCAGCCACCATGTGCTGCGCGACCTGAGCTTCCGCATCCCCGACAACACGCTGGTGAACGTGTTGGGGCCCAACGGCGTAGGCAAATCGACCCTGTTCCGATGCATCCTGTGCCTCAACAACGGCTGGACGGGCAGCATCCGCGTGAACGGGAAGGACCTGCGCTCGATCTCCATCCGCGAGCGCGCGAGCGAGGTCGCCTACATCCCTCAATCGCATTCGTCCACTTACGCCTACGACGTGCTCGACGTGGTGCTGATGAGCGCGGGCGGCGGGATAGGTTTGTTCTCCACGCCGAAGCGCATGCACGTCGACCGGGCGTGGGATGCGCTCGAGCGCGTGGGCATCGCCCATCTGGGTCATCGCCCCTACACGCAGATATCGGGCGGAGAGCGCCAGCTGGTCCTCATCGCGCGCGCCATCGCGCAGAACGCCCGCACCATCATCATGGACGAGCCTACGAGCGCGCTCGATTACGGCAACACCGTGCGCGTACTGTCCACCGTGCGCCAGCTCGCGCGCGAAGGCATGAGCATAGTCCAATCGACCCACCAGCCCGATCAGGCGTTTCTTTACGCCGACCAAACGCTCGTCATCAACGACGGACGCGTGCACGCCTTCGGAAGCCCCAAAGACGTCATTACCAAAGAGCTGGTCAGCACCATCTACGACGTGGACGTGGAGGTCAATTCCCTATACGGCGACAAGGTGCGCGTGTGCGTGCCCGTACGCGAGATAGAGCGATAAACGCAAGGCAACGAAGTCGAAGAAAGGAAGATTCTATGGGAGGGATTACCGCAAGGAGCATGCTCTGGGCGAAACGCCTGCTGGTCGTAGGCGCGCTATGTCTGGGACTGGCGTTCGCGCTGAACGGATGCTCGCAGGCTCCGTCGCAGAACGCACCCGAAAGCGCCGACGGCGCCGCGCAAACCGATCAGGCGGCGCAGAACGAGACGCGCACGTTCACCGACTCGGCCGGACGCACGGTGGAAGTGCCCGCGAAGATCGACCGCATCGCGCCGGCGGGCCACACCGCCACGCAGGTCTTGCTTACGATGGCACCGGACAAGCTGGTGACGATCTCGACGGAGCTCACGGCCGACCAGGCGAAGTACCTGGGAGGCGACTACGCCAACCTGCCCGTGACAGGAGCCGCGTTCGGAGCGAAAGGCGACCTCAACAAGGAGGCCGTCGCCGCATCCGGTGCGCAGATCCTCATCGACACCGGCGAGATCAAAGACGGCATGAAAGAGGACCTCGACACGATGCAGCAGCAGCTGGGCATCCCCGTGGTGGTCATCGAGACGAAGATGGAGGACTACGGCGCAGCCTACGAGAAGCTCGGCGAGCTGTTGGGCATGGAGGATCGCGGCAAGGAGCTGTCCGACTACTGCAAGGCCGCCTACGACGAGACCGTATCCGTCATGAGCAAGATTCCCGAGGGCGACCGCGCGAAGGTGGCGTACCTGCTCGGCGACAAGGGGACGAACACCATCGCGAAGAACTCCTACCAGGGCCAGGTGATCGACCTCGTGGCCGACAACGTCGCCGACCTGGGCAAGGTGTCCGGCAGCGGCGCCGGCGTCGAGATCGGCATGGAACAGCTGGCTATCTGGGATCCTGCGGTCATCCTGTTCGGCCCGGACAGCATCTACGACACGGTGGGCTCCGATGCGGCCTTCGCCGACCTGTCCGCCATCAAGAACGGCTCCTACTACAAGGTGCCCGGCACGCCGTGGAACTGGCTGAACAGCCCGCCGACGGTGAACCAGGTGCTGGGCATGCAGTGGCTGCCGCGCCTGCTGTACCCCGAGCAGTACGACAACGACCTGTACAAGACGGTCGCAGGCTACTTCAAGACGTTCTACGGCTACGACCTGAGCGAGTCCGAGTTCAACGAGATCGCCGCGAACGCCCGTCCCAAAGCATAGGGCATCGCATCGATCGCACGTCCACGGAAAGCCCGGCGCGCCGGGCTTTCCTGCTATGATCAACGAAAAACGGTACGAGGAGATGCATATGGGAGAGAAGATCATGGACGGTTTCCCGTCGCGCGAAGAGGCGCTGGCCGACTTCTTCGCAGCATGGGAGCCGGCGAGGAGCGTCGAGTACGTGGCGCTCGACGACGCGGTGGGACGCGTGCTCGCCTGCGACCTGGCGTCGACGAACACGCTGCCGGTGGTGCGCGCCTCGTCGTTCGACGGTATCGCGGTGAAGTCGGCAGCGTTCGCGAACGGCATGCCCGACACGAGCAGCTGGAAGCCCGGCGTGGATTACGTGCGCGCCGACACCGGAGACGACTTCCCCGACGCGTTCGACGCCGTGGTGATGATCGAGAAGGCGGTCGTTCGGGAGGACGGATCGGTAACGTTCGACGACGACGTGACTGTCGAGCCCGGTTCGGGCGTGCGGCCCGCCGGCTCCACGCTGCGCGCGGGCGAGCCGCTCATGAGCGCCGGCAGCATTATCCGACCCACCGACCTGGCCGCTCTCGCCATGGGCGGCGCCACGATGGTACCCGTGCGCGTCAAACCGCGCGTGGCGTTCATTCCCACGGGCAGCGAGCTCGTACCCGCAGGCATCAAGCCCCGACGAGGTCAAAACGTGGACACGAACAGCCTCATGTGCAAGCACCTCCTCATCGAGTACGGTGCCGAACCCGTGGTGTTCCCCCTCGTGCACGACGATCCCGTCGAGCTCGAACGCGCCTTCGAGGCGGCGCTCGCCACCGCCGACGTCGTGGTGGTCAACGGGGGATCGGCCCTCGGCGAGGAGGATTTCAACGTGAAGCTGGTCGAACGCCGCGGGCAGGTGGTGCACCATTACATCGCCGCCGTGCCGGGACGGCCGCTCATGCTGGCCGTAGCCGACGGCAAACCGGTCGTCGATCTGCCCGGCCCCACCATGGCCGCCTACTTCGGCTCCGAATGGTGCCTGCAAGCGATCACGGCGCGCATCCTGGGAATTCCGCTGCGCCGCCGCCCCGTCGTGCAGGCGCGGGCGGATGCCGCGAAGACGAGCATCCCCAAGATGGCGAACATAGCCCGCGTACACGTGACGCGCGACGACGAGGGCTACGCGGCGCACTTCCTCGATTTCAAAGCCGGGGAGCTGGCCGCGTGCATGACGTCGAACGCGCAGCGCGTCTCGCCCCTCGGCGAAGCGGGATGGGCCGAAGGCGACCTTTTGGACGTGGAGTTGCTGCGCGGCGAGGAGTTCGTCGATCAAGGCTAGGGCGCGCCTGAAGCGGCCCCACCGATGCCGTTGTCGCCCGAAAGCCGCGCTTCGAGGGCGAAAACCACGGCTTTCGGGCGACAACGCGCGCGGATCGTCCCTGGACGCACGAACGGCCCGGTCATCGACCGGGCCGTTCGCTGTGCTTGCTGCAGAAGCGCTATTCGGCGGCAGGAGCCTCTTCGACGAGGGCGTCCACCGCGGCGGCTTCCTCGGCCGTAGCCTCGGGAGCGGTCTCGGCGGCAGCCTCAGCCTCGGCGGCCTTCTTAGCCTCGGCCTCGGACTTCTTGGCGAACTCCTCGGCGCGCTTGGCCTTCTCGGCGGCCTTCGCCTCGCGCTCGGCCTTCTTCTTGGCCTCGGCCTCGGCGATAGCGGCGGCACGCGCGGCCTTCTTGGCGGCCTCGCGCTCGGCCACGGTCTCCTTCGCGGCACCGAACTTGTCGGCGAAGCGCTGGACGCGTCCGCCGGTGTCGACGAAGCGCTGCTGGCCGGTGTAGAACGGATGGCACACATTGCAGATGTCGATCTTCAGCTCAGGCTTCGTCGAACGGGTCTGGAACGTGTTGCCGCAGCTGCACTTGACCGTGCAGTCCACGTACTCCGGATGAATACCCTGTTTCATTATGGTTCTCCTTTACGGGCCTTGGTTTCCGACCAAGGCGAAGACAAGCCTTTGCACTATAGCACAGTCGACGCCGCAACGCACGCGTTTTCTCCGGAAATTCCCAACCTAAGCGAGGAACGCCTCGTTCACCGGAAGATGATACGCCTCGGCGATGCCGCGCAGGCCCTCGTCGGGAATGGCGCTGGCGAACCGGTCGCTGCCGCCGTTCATCGCGCGCGTCTGCGCGTAGACGGTCGCGGCCTTGTCGATGGTCTGCGCCAGCCCGAACGTCGAGTCGAAGTCGTTCCCAGCGCAGAACAGGCCGTGGTGAGCCCAAACGCATGCGTCGTAGACGCGCATGGCGTCGGCCGTGGCGCTGGCGATCTCAGGGCCGCCCGGCACCATCCACGGCACTACTCCGATGCCCTTCGGAAACGCGATCATGGCCTCCATCAGCATCTTCCACAGCGCACGGGTGAACGTGCGCGCATCGAGCGGCAGCACGTTGGTCAGCGCCACCACGTTTGCGGGATGGGCGTGGTACAGCACCCGGCCCGTGCCGCCGGTCGCCTCCTTGCGTACCGACTGGATGGCTGCGTGGCTGGGGAACTCGCTCGTGGGCACGCCGCCGTTCTTGAAGCCCCACACGATGCGCCACGCGTCGCCCGCGGCGTTGACCTCCACGATGCCCGCGCCCGTGTCGGGGTCCAGCGCCACGTTGCGCATGTGCGCTCCCGCGGCCGTCACCAGGAAGAACTCGCCGCCCAGGTTGGCGGCCTGCACGCCTAGCGGCACCCACGAGCTGGGATTGTCGTAGAAGAACGAGCGGCTGGATGCCACGTCCTCCGGCGCAAGCCGGTACGACGCGTTGCCGCCGTTGCTCTCATGCCATCCCTGGCTCGAGCCCTCGCTGCACAGGCGCGCGAACCCTTTCACGAACGCCTGCTGCTCCACCGCCACGCCCGAGACGGCGCCCTTCGCCGCCGACACGCCGCGGTCGAGCACTTCCTGCGCATTGTCGAAGAAACCCATGGTCAACTCCTTATCCGAAGCCTATCGTCCGTTATCTGCCGCATACGGCCGGCACCGTCCGCCGCGGCCTATAGCCCGCCGTCGCCTTCGCCGGGACGTATCTGCACGACGTACATCACGTTGGTGGCGGCCGCCGCGCCGTCGCCCGGCTCGCCGATGGTGGGACTCGTGGAGGGATCGCCCGCCGTGAACACCGCGAGGTCGCCCGGTCGCACGAGCCCGTTCTCCAGCACGGCGTCGTGCGCCTGCTCGACGACGTGGCGCATGTCGCCCTGCACATCGCCGAGCATGGGCGTCACGCCCCAGTTGAGCTGCTGCTGGCGCATGACGCGCGGAAACGGCGTGACCGCGAGGATGGGCACGCGCGGGCGCAGGTTCGACACGAGGCGCGCCGTGCGACCGGACATCGTAGGCGCGACGATGCAAGCGGCGCCCACGTTCTCGGCCGTCTGCACGGCGGCCAGCCCTACGGCCAGCGCCACGCGCGCCTTGTCGCGGCTGCGGTCGGGCGCGCGCTCGTCGAACAAGTAGGGCTCGCTCGACTCGGCGATGCGCGCCATCATGCGCACGGCCTCCACCGGGTAGCGCCCGCCAGCCGTCTCGCCCGACAGCATCACGGCATCGGTGCCATCGTAGATGGCGTTCGCCACGTCGCCCACCTCGGCGCGCGTAGGACGCGGGTTGCGTATCATAGAGTCCAGCATCTGGGTTGCCGTGATCACCGGCTTCGACGCACGGTTCGACGCGCGGATGATCTCCTTCTGGATGTGCGGCACCTTGTGAGCCGGCACCTCCACGCCCAAGTCGCCACGCGCCACCATCACGCCGTCGGCCGCTTCGATGATGCCCTCGAAGTTCTCCACCGCCTCGGCGCATTCGATCTTCGCGATCAAGCACACGCCCTCGCCGCCGTGCTCGTCGAGGAAACGCCGCAACTCGCGCACGCCCTCGGCGTTGCGCACGAACGAGGCCGCTACGAAGTCGACGTCCTGATCGATGCCGAAGACGAGGTCGGCCCGATCCTGGTCGGTCATCACGGGCAGCGGCACGCTGGCGCCGGGGATGTTGACGGACTTGCGCTCGCCCAACAGCCCGCTGTTGCGCACCGTGCAGCGGATGTCCGAGCCTTCGACCGCCTCCACCCGAAGCTCGATGAGCCCGTCGTCCAGCAGGATGGGCTGGCCGGGCCCGACGACGCGCGCCAACCCCGCGCAGGTTTGCGAGACCAGCTGCGCCGTGCCGTCCACCACGCGCTCGGTGAGCACGAGGGAACCGCCCTCCCGCAGCTCCACGGGACGCCCGCCCGCAAGCGCGCCCGTGCGGATCTCGGGGCCGCGAGTATCCAGCAGGATGGCGCACGGCGAGCCGAGGTCGCGACGCACGCGTTTCAGCAGATCCATGCGCGCCCGGTGTTCGTCGTGCGAGCCGTGCGAGAAGTTGAAGCGCGCCACGTCCATGCCGGCGGACAGCAGCCCGCGCAGGGCGGCCTCATCGTCGACGGCAGGTCCCAGCGTGCAAACGATCTTCGTGCGTCTTGCCATGCTCCTCCTCGATCGCGCCCGTTCCATGGGATCCATCATACCGTGAAATCCCCGCGAGCCCCCGTCGCGCCGCCCCAATCCGACGAGTCTGCACACAAGCGCGGCGTCTCCGAACGGCAACGGGCTTCGAAGCCGCCTTCGGATCCTCGCGCGCTGCGCGAGATCCTTCGACTCGCTTGCGCGCGCCCAGGATGGCGAACGGATATCCGCTAACTCAGAATAGCGGCATGCATGCTCTTCCCTTCCGAGCAGACGTCCCGACCGCACGCCTGGCGCATGACCTCCCGAGAAACGTCTCGCCCCAGGGATCGCACGCCCCGTCGGACGACCTCCCAAGCAGCTTGCAGACGCACGGAGGCTCCCCTGATGGCGAAAAAACATCGAATTCGGAAGAAATCGAGCGCCTCGGTCGGACCCTGCGCGCGGCGGCGAAAGAAGAGACGCCCGCGACCAGGAGCGATACAGGAGGAGGCCTCCCGACGAACCCGCAGCACCGTCGGGGACTTCCGAATTCGATGCTTTTTCGCCATCCGAGGAGCCGTCGGAAGCTCGGAGGCCATGGCGCGCGGGCGAGACGGATGCGGGGATGGGCCGCTCGGGCGGCAAGCGCGACGCATGGTGCGAACCACGCGCAGCCGCGCCGCGCGGGCAAAACGCCAAACGCGACCGAACGAGTGCCTAAACGCCCATTCAGAACAAATGTTTCACGTGAAACATCCGCAGCGGTAACACGCGCGCCGACCGCGACGCAAACGAAAACGCCCGCCCCGCGAAGCGGGACGGGCGCGTCATGCGCGAAACGCAGGGCCGTCTACACCTCAGCGACCCAAAGGCCGTGCAGGTTGCAGTACTCGTACACCTTGAGAGCCTCATCGCCTTCGGCAATGGCGAAGTCGGCGACGGGAGCATCCTCCGGCGTCAGCTCGACGATCTGGTAGCCGTTCTTCGTGACCAGGCAGATGAACGTGATGTAGTGCTCCGGAGTCATGGGATGCAGCGTGCTGCCCACCTCGACGTGCACGTTCGAGCCGTCGACGCGCACCACGGGCACGTGCTTCTCGACCGCGGCATCGGTGGTATTGGCAGTGAGCTCGGTCATCTTCTCGCCACAGCACACCAGCGGCACGCCCGCGTCGAACGGCTTGATGGCGATGTTGCCGCAGTGCATGCACTTGTAGAACTTGAGATCCATGGGAAGTCCCCCTTCGTCGTCTGATAAAACTTGCAGCCAATATGATCTGTTGCCAGCTTAGCTTCGCCCGGCAAGCAAACCGTTACCGCAGGCAAGGTTGCCGCCGAACCGTAACCAATCGCATGGCTTAGCGAGTCGAAGCCTCGAGGAGCCGTGCGTTCGATACCCTTATATGTTACTCAGATTGTTGCATTTCAGGAAGCCCTTTTTGGGGGTTTTTCACGACAAGCGCATAAACCAGCACGCCGGCGCCCACGAGGATCAGCGGCACCGATAACAGCTGCCCCATGGTAAGCCAGCCACCCCATAGATAGCCCAGCTGCGCGTCGGGCTCGCGCACGAACTCGACGAGGAAGCGGAAGCATCCGTACATGACGAGGAACGTGCCCAGAAACGTGCCGCGCGGACGCGGCGGCATGCGTCGCGACAGCAGATACAGCACGGCGAAGATGACGACGCCCTCGAGAAAGGCCTCGTAAAGCTGCGACGGATGGCGCGGCATCGTGCCCGCGGCGCCTCCGAACACCACGCCCCAGGCGGCGTCGGTGGGCGCGCCCCACAGCTCGCCGTTGATGAAGTTCGCGCAGCGGCCGAACAGCAGGCCCAGCGGCGCGCCGATGCAGCCGAGGTCGGCCAACGTGAGGTACGGAATACGAGTGAGCTTCGCAGCCGCGATGCCCGCCAAAAGCGCGCCTATAAGCCCGCCGTGGAAGCTCATACCGCCTTTGTTGAACGCGAGGATCTGCTCGGGATGCTGGAAATAGTACCCCTCGCCGTAGAACAGCACGTAACCCAGCCGTCCGCCCACGATGACGCCTATGATGACGCAGAACATGATGGTCAGCAGGGAATCCGCATCTACGCGCACGCGCCAGCGGCGCGCGACGCGCCAGATGACGAGGCCCGCGAAAACGAAGCCCAGCACGTAGGCGACGCCGTACCAGCGCACGGTGAACGGGCCGAACGCGAACAGGACGGGATCGATGGATTGGTAGATGTCGTTGAGCATGTCGTTCCTTCGCAGCCCGCGCGGCACGGGCATTCGGTTGTCGTTCGAACCGCATAGAAAAAAGTTCCGCCGGCACGATGCCGGCGGAACCGCTACTCAAGGCCCATGCCGGCGCCCACTTCGAGGGCGGCGAACCGCACCTCCTCGTACAGCTGCGGCGGAATGGGCTGCATGCTGGACACGGTGGCTTTGCAGTGCGGGCAACACAGCGTGAACATCGCGAGATCGGCGCGCACCACCATCATGGACTCGTAACGGCACACGTCCAAACCGACCGCCCCGCACGCAGGACAGGTCACGCCTTTGCTCATGGGTTCACGCTCCTCTCGCTTCGTCGCCCGCCTTCCTTCGTCTTCATTGTAGCAGAACTCGTCGAGCGCGCTCCCGCGATTGGAAACGCCCCGGCAACGCAGGAGAGGCTCCTCACGACCCGACGACGCGCTCCAGGAAGAAAGCATGCACGCGGGAATCGTCGGTGAGCTCGGGATGGAACGCCGCGGCCAGCGCGCGGCCTTCGCGGACGGCCAGCGGCTCGCCGTCCTCGGACATGCTGAGCACCTCCACGTCCTCGCCGAGATCGGCGAAGCGCGGGGCGCGGATGAACACGCCCTTCACCGGGTCGCCCTCGATGCCCGCCCACGGCACCGTCGTCTCGAACGAGTCGATCTGCCGCCCGTAGGCGTTGCGGCGGATACGCACGTCCATCAGCGCCAACGGCTCCTGGTCGAGGCGGGCCCCCTCGATGTCGCGCGCCATGAGTATGGCACCGGCGCACGTGCCGAACACGGCCATGCCCCCCGCATGCGCGGCGCGCAACGGCCCGTACATGCCGTGGATGGCCAGAAGCTTCGCGATGGCCGTGGACTCGCCGCCCGGGATCACCAGGCCGTCCAGCCTTTCCAGCTCGGATGGCCAGCGCACGAGGCGCGTGTCGGCCCCCAGGCCTTCCAGCATCCGCCGATGCTCCCGGAAGGCGCCCTGCAGAGCCAGGACGCCGATCGTCTTTCTCACAGGTTCCATTGACACCTCCCTGGTTGGCGTAGTAAGTCAGCGAGGGGCGCCGAGGCGCCCCGAATTCGTGGGATGGCGGAGGCGCCGCGTACTTCGGTACGCAAACCTTCGACATCGCGCGAAGGCGGGGCACCTCGGTGCGCCGCAGCGTCGAGCAGTTCCGGCGGCTGGCAAGCCGCCGGAACCCGCCTTACCAGCCGCGGCCGGCCATGAGCTCGTTCTCGGGAATGTCCGAGATCTCGATGCCCACCATGGCCTCGCCCAGATCGCGCGAGACGCGGGCGATGGTGTCGGGGTCGTCGTAGTTCGTCGTGGCCTCCACGATGGCCCGGGCGCGCTTGGCTGGATCGCCCGACTTGAAGATGCCGCTGCCCACGAACACGCCGTCGCAGCCCAGCTGCATCATCAGCGCCGCGTCGGCGGGCGTGGCGATGCCGCCGGCCGAGAAGTTCACCACGGGGAGGCACCCGTGCTCGGCCACCCACTTCACCAGCTCGTAGGGCGCCTGCAGGTCCTTCGCAGCCGTGAACAGCTGCTCGTCGCGCAGGCCCTTGATGCGGGCGATGTCGGTGGTCACGGTGCGCATGTGGCGCACGGCCTCCACCACGTTGCCCGTGCCCGGCTCGCCCTTCGTGCGGATCATGGCCGCGCCCTCGGCGATGCGGCGCAGAGCCTCGCCCAGGTTGCGCGCGCCGCACACGAACGGCACGTCGAAGTCCCATTTGTTCACATGGTACTCGTCGTCGGCCGGGGTGAGTACCTCGCTCTCGTCGATGAAGTCCACGCCCAGGCTCTGCAGCACCTGCGCCTCCACGAAATGCCCGATACGGCACTTCGCCATGACGGGGATGGACACGGCCTCCACGATGCCCTCGATCATGGTGGGGTCGCTCATGCGGGCCACGCCGCCGTGCGCGCGGATGTCGGCGGGAACGCGCTCCAGAGCCATGACGGCCACCGCGCCCGCGTCCTCGGCGATCTTCGCCTGCTCGGGGTTCACGACGTCCATGATGACGCCGCCCTTCATCATCTCCGCGAACCCGGTCTTCACCTTCAGCGTGCCGTGAGCCTGCTCTGCCATCGTCTCCCTTTCGTCGGTTCTTTGCTGGTATGGGGGTAGCGCGCGGCCGCGCAGATGTCCTGCACGGCCGCGGTTGCTCGCTGCGATTGTCGCGCGCTCCTCGCGGATGCGCGCGTTTCGAACCGGTTCGCCCTGCTAGAGCAGAAACCGGTTCGGATTGCCCTGCCTCGTGACTTCGCCAGTGCGCTCGGCCACGCCAGGGCCGTGCTCCAGGAAGTGCTCGCAGAAGCGACACACCTCCTTGACGGCCGCGTCGTAATCGCGCTCGGGATTCAGCAGCTTGTTGAAATCCTGGCACACCTCGTGCGTCGAGCGCGTGCATGCGGCGAAGCGGCAATCGGCAGGGCACGGCTCGCCCGGGATGTTGTGCGGGCAGCGCGACATCATCTCCTCGTCGCACCCGCGGCGTTCCCAACACTGCGCCATATCCGCCTCCTTCGCCTTCGAAATCGATCCGGTTTACAGGTCGGCCGGAACGACCTTCGTCACGCCGGGAACGCGCTCCTTGAGGATGCGCTCCACGCCGTTGGCCAGCGTCATCTGGGACATGGGGCAGCCCTTGCAGGCACCCTGCAGCTCCACCGACACCACGCCGTCCTCGTTCACGTCGACGAGGCGCACATCGCCGCCGTCCGCCTGCAGGCTGGGGCGGATGAGCTCGAGCACCGCCGCCACATCGTTCTTGTCTACCATGGTAAAGCTCCTTCGTTGAACTTGAACATCTTGCTTTCAGGTGCCGATTCTACCACAGTCTACGATGTGGGCTTCCAATCCTTGCCGAGAACCACCAACACGTCGGTATCGAACGTGTAGAAACCCGCCCCGGGCACCGTACGGCCCAGGCCGAGCGATGCCACCACGGTTTCCGCCGCCGCCTCGAACGCGTCGTCGTTGTACACGACGAGCGTCTCGTCGTAAACGTACGTGTCGGTGTTGCCCGTCTCGGTCACGTCGAAGCCGCGGTCTTTCAGCGCGTCGGCGATCTGGCCGGCTCCGCCCGTCACGCCCGAGCCGTTGCGTACGGTGATGGTGAAGCTGCCCGGATCCACCTGGGGCGCCGTTTGCTCCACCACGGGCTCGGAACCGGCCGCCACGAGCTCCATCATGCTCTTCCAGGCATCGGAAGACACCGCATACGAGCTCGCGCCATCGCGCGCGGTCTCGTAGCCGGGCACAAGCGCCCCGTACACCGAGGAAGAGTCCACACCGCGAAGCGCATCGGCGACGGAAAGCGCGGCCGCAGCCGAAAGGTCGGTCTGGAACGACCCTCCCACGTTGTCGAGCGTGGCGAGGAAGCTCAGCCGCCCTTCCCCCAGAAGGCGCAGCGACAGTGCCGTGAGCAGCTCGCGCTGGTTCGCCGCCTGGACTTCGAGGCCGTTCGAGAAGTTGCTGGCGCGCAAAAACGTGAGCGCCTGCGCGCCGTCGAGCGTCTGGGCGCCCGCCGGCAGGTAGGCATCGCCCGCGTTCGGGTCGTCCACCTCCTCGGCCACGTTCACCTCGACGCCGCCGAGGACGTCCACGAGGCGCACGATGGATTCGGCGTCGGTCTTCACGTAATGAGCCACGTTCACCCCTGCGAAGTCGGCCACGGCCGACACGAGCGCGGCATCGCCCTCCTGCGTCGAAGCCTCACGCAGCGGGTGCTTCTTGCCGTCCTTCAGCGATACCTGCAGCGTAGGCGGAATCGAGACGACGGTGACGGCGCGGGTCTCCTCGTCGACGCGCACCAGCGCGATGGCGTCGGGGCCGTCCGTCGCATTCGCCGAGCCCGGCGCATCGAGGTCGGCCGACACCACCGTGTAGAACGCCTTCGCATCGGCCTTGGGAGCAACGAGCGCCGACGCTGCATCGGAATCCTTGAGCCCGAGCTTCGCATCGAGCGACCCGAAGAACGTCGCCACGCCGACGGCGGCGGCGACGGCAACCGCCACGAGCAGGCAGACCGCGATCGCGACGATGCGGCGGATGCGCGCCTTACGTTGGATGTCCTGGGCGAATTCGCGACGGCTGACGCGACGGGCGTATTGCGACGAGCTCTCGCCCGACGATGTGACGGGCAGAATAGTTTCCACGATGCCGCGAGCCGCGCGCTTCCTTTTGCGCGGGCTGGAGAATCCCACCGCCTCGCCGTTCATATGACGCGACGAGCGTCGCGGCACATGGGTGCCGACCGTTGCCGACCTCATGCGATGCGACGTAAGTTTCGCACGAGCCTGCGTCAGGCCCTGCTTGCGTTTGTTGACCATGGGAGCTCGCTACCGGGACGTCTGGGCTTGCTCGGTTTCAGCGCGCACGACATCGGCGCCGAGAGCGCGCAGCTTGCCCACGTAGTCCTCGTAACCGCGATCGATATGGCCGATGTTGTGCACGCGAGTCTCGCCCTCCCCCGCAATGCCGGCCAGCACGAGAGCCGCCCCGGCGCGCAGATCGGTGGACGACACGTCGGCGCCCTGCAGCACGTCCACGCCGCGCACGAGGGCGTGATGGTCCTCGATGGCGATGTCCGCGCCCATGCGCATGAGCTCGCTGGCGAACATGAAACGGTTCTCGAACACGTTCTCGGTGATGACGGACATGCCGTCGGCGAACGCGGCCAGCAGCATGAACTGCGCCTGAAGGTCGGTGGGAAACCCGGGATGCGGCAGCGTCTGCAAGTCGATGGGAGCCAGCGGGCGCGTGCGGCCCACGGTGATCCAGTCGTCGCCCGTCTCCACGTCGCAGCCCATGGCGCGGAGCTTCATGAGCGCAACGCGCAGATACGACGGATCGATGCCGTGCACGGTGACGGGACCGCCCGTCAGCGCGCCTCCGGCCAGGAAGGTGCCGGCCTCGATGCGGTCGCCCACCGTCGTGTGCTCGCAAGGATGCAGCGAAGAAAGCGGCACGCCCTCGACCTCGATGATGTCCGAGCCCGCGCCTGTGACGCGCGTCCCCATGGACACGAGCATGTTCGCAAGATCCACGATCTCGGGTTCGCGCGCGGCGTTCTCTATGACCGTGGAGCCCTCGGCCGCCACGGCGGCCATGAGCAGGTTCTCGGTTGCTCCCACACTGGGGAAGTCGAGTACGACGTGCGCGCCGTGCAGCCCGTTGGGCGTGCTGGCCTCAAGGAAGCCGTGGTCGATGGAGAACTCCACGCCGATAGCCTCGAGGCCGACAAGATGCATGTCGATCTTGCGAGCGCCGATCTGACAGCCGCCCGGCATGGCCACGCGGGCGCATCCGAAGCGGCCAACGAGCGGGCCGAGCACCGAGATGCTCGCACGCATCTTCGACACCAGCTCGTAGGGGGTCTCGTGCTTGTCGACGGCGGAGGTGTCCACCGTCAGCGTATGGCCGTCGCGCTCCACCCGCGCGCCCAAACAGCGCAGCACGTCGGACATGATGCTGATATCCGAGATGAGCGGGACGTTATGGATGGTCGTTTCCCCCTGGCCCAGCAACGCGGCGGCGATCAGCTTGAGCGCCGAGTTCTTCGCGCCCGACACGGCGACGTCGCCGGCCAGCGTGTTGTTGCCCTGTACGATGATGATCTCTTCAGCCATGGAAGCATCCTCCGCGCCCGCGACGACGAGGGTCCGGGCGTTGGTTTCATTGGGTGGCGGACGCCGTCCGAGGCGCCCTTCGCGGTACCCACCATTATAAGAACAGGGAGGCTGCGCGCCCACCATCATCACAACGAAAGCAGAAGGGCCGATAGCTGCTGGTACCGAAACGAAGAACGCAGGTTGGCGCAGCAAGACAGCGAGAAGCCCCCTCGTGCCGATAGTCGGCTCGTTTCGCGGCTGAGCGTACTTCGGTACGCGAAGACAAGCGAAAAGAGCCGAGGATCGGTGCGAGGGGGCTTCGCAGCGTCGAGCGGTTCCGACGGCCGTCAGGCCGCCGGAACAAAACTATTCTCCCAGCACGAAGCGCTTGAAGTCGACGATCTTGATCTCGCCGCCGAGGTTCTTGGCGACCTCAGCCGCGTACTCGCTGACGGACTGGTCCGGGTTCTTCACGAAGGGCTGCTCGGTCAGCGTGCTCTCCTTGAAGAACTTCTCCAGACGGCCGGTGGCCATCTTCTCCTGGATGGCCTCGGGCTTGCCGGACTCGGCGGCCTGCGCCATGTAGATGGCCTTCTCGTGCTCGACGATGGCCGGGTCGACGGACTCGCGCGTCGCGGCGACCGGAGCCGCAGCGGCGACCTGCATGGCCACGTCGCGACCGAACTGCTTGAAGCCGTCGGACGCGGGGTCGATGCCCTCGACGTCGAACTGCACGAGCACGCCGATCTTGCCGCCGCCGTGGATGTAGGACGACACGGCGCCGCCCTCCACCACCGCGAAGCGGGCGAGCTGGATGTTCTCGCCCAGCGTGTGGATAGCGTCGGTCACCACGGCCTCGACCGTCTCGCCTGCGGCGTCGGCGGCCTTGAGGGCCTCGAGGTCGGCCGGCTTGGAGGCCAGGGCGGCCTGGGCGATCTTCTCGGCGTAGGCCTTGAACTTGTCGTTCATGCCCACGAAGTCGGTCTCGCAGTTGAGCTCGACGACGGCGCCGGACGTGGCGTCGTCGGAGACGATGGCCATGACGGTGCCCTCGTTGGTGGCGCGGCCGGCCTTCTTGGCGACGGCGGCGAGACCGCGCGTGCGCAGCACGTCGACGGCCTGGTCGATGTTGCCGTCGGCCTCGACGAGCGCCTTCTTGCACTCCATCATGCCAGCGCCGGTCATCTCACGGAGTTCCTTGACCATGGAAGCGGTAACAGCAGCCACGTTGATCCTTTCTCTCACGATGCCGCGGCCTTGGGACGCGGCGGGGTGTCAAGCGCCGCCGCGCTGGGTGAGCGGGGCGGCGCGTTCAGTGCGGTAGATGCGCGAAGCAGCTTATTCGGTGGCAGGCGCAGCGGCCTCGACGGCAGCCTCGGCGACGGCTTCGACGGCAACCTCGGCGGCAGCGGTCTCGACGGCGGCCTCGGCGACGGCTTCGGCAGCCTCGGCGGGCGCAGCCATGTCGGCAGCGGTCACCGGCACGCCCACGCCGGCGATGACGGCGTCGGCGATGAAGTCGGCCAGCAGGCGGACCGAGCGGATGGCGTCGTCGTTAGCGGGGATGCCGAAATCGACGTCGTCCGGATCGCAGTTCGTATCGAGCGTGCCCACCACGGGGATGTCGAGACGACGGGACTCATGGATGGCGATGGCCTCGCGGTTCGTGTCGATCACGAACACGGCGTCGGGCGTGCGCTTCATGTTGCGGATGCCGTTGAGGTTCGTCTGCAGCTTGGACAGCTCCTTGTGCAGCAGGATCTGCTCCTTCTTGGGCAGCACGGCCATGCGGCCGTCGGCCTCCATGGCCTCCAGCTCCTCCATGCGGTTCACGCGGGAGCGGATGGTCACGAAGTTGGTCAGCATGCCGCCGAGCCAGCGAGCGTTCACGTAGGGCATGCCGCACTTGTTGGCAGCGTCGGCGACGGCCTCCTGGGCCTGCTTCTTCGTGCCCACGAACAGCACGGTGCCGCCCTTCTTGGCCAGCTCGGACACGAACGTGTACGCCTGGTCGAGGCCCACGAGCGTCTGCTTGAGGTCGATGATGTAGATGTCCCCGCGGCTGCCGAAGATGTACGGCTTCATCTTGGGGTTCCAACGGCGCGTCTGATGGCCGAAGTGGCTGCCCGCATCGAGCAGCGAAGTAATGCTGACTTTCGTCATGACTCTCTCCATTCGTTAGTCCTCTGCTTGCGGTCATCCCCGAGATCCGCAGCCTTTTTCAGTTGGCCACTAGCGGATCGGGTCGCGCAAGCATGCGTATTTAGAAACTGCAGAAGTATACCACGCCCCCGAGCGTTTGCAAGCGGAAAGCGCAAAAGGACGCAGTTGTGCGCGGTTGCCCACAACTGCGAGCGGATACGGCGAATTCACGGCCGGCCGACGGCGGCGCCCACGTTCAAGCCGAAGACGAGCTGCGCGACGAGATCAGGCGTCAGTACGACGCCCTCGAAGGAGGGATTGGATCGTGAAATCGGGGGCGCCGTTGTAGAAGGACACGTCGACGCGGCGATCCATCATGACGGAGTGGACGAGCAGAGCGGCCGCGGCGGCGAAGCAAGCGAACAGCGCCAACGGCACGAACGAGAACATCTGAATCGATTGGAGCATGCCGGGCATGAACATGCCCAAGACGAGCAGCGCGACACCGCCGCCGACGCCGAACAGCTTCCGACGGCGCGCTTCCGCCTTCTCCTCCGGCGTGTAGCAGTCCTCGACCACCGGATACTCCTTGCGAAACGCCGCATGGCTGCGATACGCCGGAACGAAAAAGCACAGGCCGAGCGCGATCCCTACGAGGTGGACGACGATGTTCGCCGAAACCGTCGTGCTGTTGTAACCGCCACCCGTCACGAACATCGCCACCCCGAAGCTCATGACGATCACCGCCACGCCCGCAGCGACGTCCCACGCACGACGGCGCATGTGCTCGTCGTAGCCGTCCTTATCGACAGGCGTGGCTGCGGAGGCTGGCTCGGCCTCCACGATCGCCTCGTTCGCCGTCGCGCAGCCGGTTAAGTCGCCCCGCACGAGGTCGTCGAGCGAGCACTCGAACAGGTCGCACAGCTTGATGAGCTTGTCCATCTCGGGGTAGCTTTTCTCGGCTTCCCACTTCGCCACGGACTGACGGCTCACGCCGAGCAGCGTCGCAAGCTGCGCCTGGCTCAAATCGCGCGTTCCGCGCAGATGCTGGAGGTTGTCTCGGAAGCTCATAGGATTCTCCTCTCGCTTGCCTTCTCTCTACAGCATGCACCGAAACCGCGGTTCCCTCAACCAACTTTCGGATGCTTTTCACGGTTTTTCTCGACAACCGGAAGTTGTCACCGCTGCTTACCGGCCGGTTTGCGCATGGCGCGGGCGTAGAAGAACGCGACGAGCAGCCCCGCCGCCGCGATGACGACGGCTATCGAGAGGGTGTGCTCGAACGCCGCGGCGTACGCCGACGCCTTCGCCGCGCCCGCCGCCGTGTCCCTGAGCACGTCGGCCGACAGCACGCCGACGAACAGCGACGAGCCGATGGCCGAGGCGATCTGCACGGCCGTGGAGTTGATGGACGCGCCGGCGGAGTACGTCGCGGGCGGCAGCGTGCCGAGCGCCGCGGTCTTGGACGGCGCCACCACGAACCCGGCGCCCGCGTACACGGCCGCCGACGACAGGACGATCAGGATGGCGATCATGCTCTCGGCCGAGAAGAACGCCGTCGCCTGCCCGACGAGCACGAGCACGAGGCCCGCCGGTATGAGCGGCCACGCGCCGTGCCTGTCGAACACCCGGCCGCCCAAAAACGTGAACGCCGCGTTGACCAGCACGGGGCCTAGCAGCAGCAGGCCCGCGAAGAACGCCGTGTACCCCAGCGCCCCCTCGTAGTACAGCGGCAGCAGGATGCTCATGGAGAACGACGTGAGCATGCCCACCATGACGAGCAGGATGCCCACGGCGAACCGCGGGTGGACGAGGGGGTGCAGGTCGAGCAGCGGGCTCTCCAACGCGAACTGCCGCCAGGCGAACAGGGCGAGCAGCACCGCGCCGACCGCGAGCGCCGCGAGGGAGGGGGCGAGATCGCGCGTGACCTCGCCCAAGCCGTACAGGAACGCGGCCAACCCGAGCGGCCCGAGCATCACGCTGAGCGCGTCGATGGGAACGCGCTTCGTCGAGGGGCCGCCGTGGATGCGGAAGAAGCCGACCGCGAGCAGCGCGACGGACATGGCGAGCGATACGACGAACATGGCGCGCCAGCCGAACTGCGTGAGCGCGAATCCCGAGGCCGTCGGGCTGATGGCAAGGCCCACGGCGATGACGCCGCTGTTCAGCGCGAGGCGCGTGCCGCGCACCGCGGCCGGCGAGTTCGTCATGATGACGCTCGTCACCGACGGGAAGAACAGGCCCGTGCCCACCGCCTGCACGAGGCGGCTGGCGAACAGCATCGGGAAGTCCTGCGAGAGCAGCGCGCACGCGCTGCCGAGCGCGAGCGCCCCCGCGCCGACGAAGAACACGCGCCTCAGCCCGAGGCGCCTCAGCATGAACGCCGACAGCATGATGGCCGTCGCCGCGACCACCATGTACCCCACGATCACCCAGTTCGCGATGGAGAGCGTGACGCCGAAGCGCTCAGCCAGCTCGGGCAGGGCGACGTTCATCATGCTCTGGCCGAACGAGGCCGTGAACGAGCACGCCAGCAGCACGGGCAGCATGCTCGCCACGCTTCCGCTTCGCTTCTTCGCGTTGCCCATCCGACCGCCCTTCCTCGTCCGTTTCCTCGTTGCGCCCGACGCGGCGCGGCGACGGACGCTTCAAGTGTAGCGGCGGAAAAGGCCGGCCCCGGAAGCGTTCCGAACACGCAACGCTCCGGTCATACAGCCGAAGGTCTGCCGTTCAACCACCATTGACGGGTATCTGGCTGCATACCAAGCGGCTCCTACGGGTACGCTCTAGCTTGGTGAAGAGGCTTGCGGACGGGTTGCCCCGAAATAGAGCACACTGATCAACGGGTGAACGACGGTTCACGTCAATAGTGGCGCGGCACGCGAAACGTCGAGTTCTAACCATTTTTTTTCGTTTTGCATTCGTTCAGGGGTGCGCGTTGTCCCGTTTAGGGGACATGCTGACCCGTAGCGATCGAACACGAATCACGCGACCTGCGGAAACGTAAAAACCACTTTCGAGGATCGGTGTCCAAGGACGCTTCGAAGCGCCAAATCGCGCGCAAAACGAAAAAAATGGTTAGCATGGGCGAATTCGCATGCCCGGCTGTCATTGACAGATACTTGGTTGCATTGAGAGTTGGAGCTTGGGGACGGGCTTGGGGCAAGCGAAGCGGTGCCCCTTGGTTTTTTCCGGGAGTCGGCGGCGGAAGCGGCGGAGCCCGATCGCATCCGGTATCCTGGGGCGCAGCTACCCACCTGATCGAAAGGACCACCCGATGGGGCTCTTCTCCATGAGCGGTCGCAAAAAGCACCGCACCAACCAAGGCAGCGGCTACTATCAACCGCAAGGATTCATGGGCAAGCTCGGCGGCTTCGTGGGCTCGTTCAGCAGCTCGGACCGCAAGCGCTACGGCCACGGCTACCCCCAGCAGAACGCGCAGCCCATCCCCGGCCAGGCGCAGGCCGCACCCCAAGCGCAGGCGCAGGCTCCGCGTGCCGCCTCGGCCGCAGGCGCCCTTTCCTGCCCGAAGTGCAGCGCGCAGGTGCCGGCGGGCTCCAAGTTCTGCCTCGAATGCGGCGAGAAGCTGGGCGGCGGGTTCTGCGCGCAATGCGGCGCGACGCTGCCTCCCAGCGCGAAGTTCTGCCCCGAATGCGGCACGCCGCGCGGCTAGCGCGCTTCGCCACCGCGGCCGGCGACCGCAGGCTCGTCGGCCGCACGTTCGGCGCATGGCGGCTCGACGCCGTGCTGGGCCAAGGCCGGTTCGGCACGTGCTTTCGCGCCTCGCGCGCAAGCGGCGAGCCCCGCAGCGCGGCCCTCAAGCTGATCAAACCCGAGCAGGGGTCCCTCGACCGCGACGCCCTCTGGAGAGAGGCGAAGGCGCTGTCGCTGTGCGCGCACCCCGCCGTCCCCCGCTGGCTCGGCATCGTGCGCGAGCGCGACGACGCGCGCGACCGCGGGCGCTGCTTCATGGCGCAAAGCCTCATGCCCGGCACCTCCCTCGACCGCCTGCTGTTCCGGCAACGGCGGTCGTTCGACCAAGCGGCGATCGCCTCCATCGGCCGCCAGGTCATCGACGCGCTCGCGCACCTGGAGGGCCGCGGCGTGGCGCACGGCGACGTGCGGCCGGCGAACCTGCTGATCGACGCCGAGGGAACGGTGTCGCTCGTCGACTTCGGGCTGGCCGGCTTCTTCGACCGGAACGCGGCGAGCCCGGCCGCGACCGCATCCGATCGCGCCGGGCTCGCCGACGTGCTGCTGTTCCTGCTGTACGCGAGCCCCGCCGCAGTGCGCAGCAGGCGGCACGCGAAGCTCCCCTGGTTCGACGACCTCGACCTCCCGGCCGCCCAGCGCTCCCTGCTGCTCGACCTGTTCTCGGACGAGCCCGTACTGCACGGCTTCGCGTCGATCGGCGATGCCTTCGAGGAGGCGTTCGCAGCGCCGCCGACGGCCTGACGCTAGGCGCGGTACGTCCCGCCGTTCCTCACGCTGAGCGCCACCGTGGACGCGTTGTGCAGCAGCGACGAGGTCTGCGGCGTGATGAGGCCGCCGATGCCCGCCGCCAGCAGCGCCGAGTTGATGGCGATGACCTCCTTGAACGATGCGTTCAGGCGCGCGGTCAGCCCCGCGCTCAGCGTCCGCAGCGTCACGAGCGCGCTCAGGTGCCCTCCCGTCAGCGTGATGTCGGCCACCTCCTTCGCCACGGCGGTGCCCTGCCCCATGGCGATGCCCACGTCGGCCAGCGAGAGCGCCGGGGCGTCGTTCACGCCGTCGCCCACCATGACCACCTTGCTCCCCTCCGCCTTCAGCCGCTCCACGAAGGCGTACTTGTCCTCGGGCAGCAGGTTGGCGCGGTACTCCGTCACGCCGGCGGCGTCCGCGATGCGCGCCGCCGTGCGCTCGCCGTCGCCCGTGAGCATGACGACGCGCTTGAACCCGAGCATCCTCAGGTCGGCGATGGCCTCGCGCACCCCGGCCTTCAGCGGGTCCTCGATGCCGATGACGCCGATCAGCTCGCCGTCCACCGCCAGGTACAGCGGCGACAGCCCCTCCGTTTCGTCGGCCACGCGGCGCTTCTGCTCCTCGGTGAGGGACACGCCTTCGTCCTCCACGACGAAATGCTCCGAGCCGATGACCACGCGCTTGCCGTCGAGCGACGACGCGATGCCGTGCGCCACGAGGTACTCCACGTCGGCGTGGCGCTCGCGGTGCCGAAGGTTCTTCTCCGCGGCCGCGCGCACCACGGCGCGGGCCACCGGGTGCGGGAAATGCTCCTCCAGGCAAGCGGCCAGCCGCAGCACCTCGCGACGGTTCCACCCGTCGAGCGCCAGCACGCAGGCCACGTTGGGCGTGGCCTCGGTCAACGTCCCGGTCTTGTCGAACACGATGGTGTCGGCCGCCGCCATGGCCTCGAAGTGCTTCGAGCCCTTCACGGTGAAGCCCGCCTGCGCGCTTTGGCTCATGGCCGCCAGCACGGCGATGGAGCCGGTGAGCTTGAGGGCGCAGGAGTAGTCCACCATGAGCGCCGCCGACGTCTTCACGAGGCTGCGCGTGGTGAGCGCCACGGCGCCTGCCAGCAGGAAGTTCCAGGGCACGATGCGATCGGCCAGCTGCTCCATGCGCGACTGGGTTTCCGATTTGAAGGATTCCGCCTGCTCCACGAGCGCCACGATGGAGCGCAGCTTCGTCTCGCCCGCGTCCGCCGTCACGCGCACGATGATCTCGCCGTCCTCGACCGCGGTGCCCGAGAACACGTTGTCGCCCACGCCGCGCTCGACCGCCAGCGGCTCGCCGGTGAGGGCGGCCTGGTTCACCATGGCCGTGCCGCGCACCACCTCGCCATCGACGCACACGGGCATGCCGGTGCGCACGGCGATGCAGTCGCCCGGCTTGAGGTCCGACGCAGCCACCTGGACCTCCTGGTCGCCCTCGACGAGCTGCGCGGTTTCCGGGAGGTCGAGCAACGCGTTCACGAGCGCCCCCTCCGACCGCGAGCGCGTGTACTCCTCCAGCGTCTCGCCCAGGTTCAGCAGCAGCATCGTCTCACCCGCCGTGCGCGGGTCGCGCTTGACGAACGACATGCCGATGGCGGCAGCGTCCAGCACGGGCACGTCGAGCCGCGCCCGCCCGAGCGAGCGGACCGCCGCCGCCAGGAAGCCGCGGTAGCGCCAGGCGGTGACGAGGGCCGCGACGGGCTTCGGCAGGAACCACCGGCGCGCGAAGTACGACCCCACGAGCACCGCGATGTCCATGAGCAGCGACTGGGTGCGCGGTGCCAGTTCGAGCCCGCAGCTCGAACGGGCTTCGGCGATGGCCTCGGCGTCGATGGCGTCCAGGTGATCGAGCACCCGCTGCCGCGCGCCGTCCGCCGCACGGTAGCGCACGGCGATGCTGCCGATGCGAGGGTAGACGTTCGCGCGCTCCACCGCCGGGCACGCGCCCAGCACGCGGTAGAGCGCGTCGAGATCGTCGGCGGGCACGGGACCGACCAGCCGCACGCGCAAGCGGCCGGGAACCTCGCTCGCGATGACGTAGTCCATCGCGTTCTACTTCGCCGGCTGGTCGTCGGCCTCGACGGCGGGCTCGGCAGGGCGCTCCCCGTCCTTGCCGACGACGCTGATGTAGGTGGCCTCGGCCACGATGTCGTCAACCTCGGCCTTCGCCTGTTCGACGATGTTCTCGTACGTCGCCTTCGCGCGCAGCCCCTGCGCGACGCCCTGCACGTAGCATTTCTTGGCGGTGGTGCTGGTCAGCGCCTTCACGCCCACCGTGCCCAGCAGAAAGCCCGCGCCCACCAGCAGCCCGCTCTTCTTCTTGAATCCCATCGCTTCGCCTCTCTCTCGTTGGTTCCCCATCCGCGCGCTTCGATTTGAAGTTGCACGAATCTAACTTATCAAGGATAATGCGGTTGTCGGATAAAGTCAATCATGGTTAACTAGTATCGTCGACATCGAAGCGAAGGAGGTCGGACATGAAGCAGCATCGATTCTGGGCATGGGCGAGCCTCGCCTGCATGGCGCTGGCGCTGTACACGGGACGCAAGCGCGTCTGACGCATCCCGTGGGGAATGCGAGGGGGTTGCCGGGTTCCGCCCGCATCCCCGGCGCGGTTCGGGTACCATGAGGAGCATGACGAACAGCACGGCCGCAAGGAGCGTCCCATGAACATCAACAACGTGGTATTCGAGCGATCATTCGGCGTATCGTCTCAGCTCACGCCTTCGACCATGCCCGAGATCGCGTTTGCGGGACGCTCGAACGTGGGCAAGTCGTCGCTGCTGAACAAGCTGTTCAACCGCAAAGGGCTGGCGAAGGTGTCGCAGACGCCGGGCAAGACGGCCACCATCAACTTCTTCTCCTGCGACGGCGTGCGCTTCGTCGACCTGCCGGGCTACGGCTACGCGAAGGTGTCGAAGTCGGACAAGAGCCGCTGGTCGGAGCTCATCGAGGGCTACTTCAACCAGGATCGCGACCTCGCGCTCGTGGTGTCGCTCGTGGACATCCGCCACGAGGCGTCCGACCTCGACGTGAACATGATCGGCTTTTTGCAGGAGGCCGAGCTGCCGTTCGCCGTGGTGCTGACGAAGGCCGACAAGCTCAGCCGCCAGCAGCAGATGAAGCAGAAGGCCGCCCTGAAGAAGCAGCTGAAGCTGGGGGCCGACGTGCCGCTCGTGGTGTGCTCGTCGGAGAAGGGCACCGGCATCGACGAGCTGCGCTCGCTCATCAAGAACAGCGCGCGGTAGGCGCTGCCACAGCATGCACCCGAAAGAAAACGGCCCCGAAGGGCCGTTTTCTTTCGCTTGAGGAATCCGGGGCTACGGGCGAACGATGATCATGTCACCCTGCACCGGGCTGATGCACACCGTCTGGCCGAAGGTTGGAGCATGGATCATCTGGCCGTTGCCGATGTAGATACCGCAGTGGCCCCAGCTGGTGGCGATATCGCCAGGTTGAGGATCACCTACCTGCGACATGCCCATGAACGTGTTCGTGGTTCCCCATCGGGAGAAGCTTCCAGTCACGGCATAGCTTACCAGGCCGGAGCAATCGAACGAGCTCGGTCCTACCCCACCCCACGAATATGGCAATCCTATGCAACCGTACGCCCGGTCGACGATAGCATTGCCCGTCACAGGATTGTAGGAGGGTCCGGAAGGCTCGCTCGGAGCGGGCGACGGAGAGGGCGAAGGCGACGGAGAAGGCGAGGGATCGTTGCCCGGAGCAACATTGCCCGAAGCGTTCGCGTTCTCTTGGGCCTGACGCGCAGACGCTTCCACCACGGCTTGGGCCTGAGCTGCATCGGCGGCTGCCTGCGCAGCGCGCTCCTGCTCCAGCAGCTCGGCCGCTTCGGCGCTCAGGCTGTCGTAGGTAGCCTGCATGGCGGACATCGTGGACGCCGCCTCCTGCTTGGAGCGCAGCGCCTCATCGGCCTTCTCGGCGGCTACGCGCTGCTGCTCTGCATAGGCGGCCTGCTGCTCCTGCACTTCGGCACGCAGATCTTTCGTCTGCTGAACGAGATCGGCATCGTTCTCGTTCAAGGTGTTGAGCATATCCCAACCCGTCGAGAACTCCTGGAAGGTGGTGGCGCCCAGCAGCAGGTCGAGGAACGAGCTTCCGCCCGTGCGGTACATGCTGCGCGCACGAGATCCCAATCGGGTTTGAAGGTCGGCGATCTGGCCGTTCGCCTCGTCGATGCGCGCCTGCGCCTCGTCGCGCTTGGCCTCGGCTTCTCTCTGCGCGGCCAAGGCCTCATCGTAGACGACGGAGGTTCGGTTGAGCGTACTCTGCATGCTGTTGAGCGATGCGAGCGCGGCCTGAGCTTCAGCCTGCTTTTCGCTGGCAGTCGGATCGGCGTACGCCAACGAAGGGATCATGAGAGTCGCCGCGAGGGCCGCAGCCACTGCTCCCGCGAACACGCCCTTGCGGGCGCGCATTGCTTGCTGTTGCATGTGGGAACCTCCACCTGCGCTCAGATGCTCGTATACATTGCGAGCTAGTGTATCAGATCGCATGGCTCGCCTACGAAACAGCTTGGAAATCGAACAGGAACATCATACGAACCTCGGGTGAGCCGGGTGCAGCTTCGGAATCCTCGCTTATCCGTTGAAGCCCTCGTCGCGAATGCGCCCCGCGCCGTCGGCGGCCGTCGTGGCCAGCTCGTCGCAGCGCTCGTTCTCGGGATGGCCCGCATGCCCCTTCACCCACACGAACGTCACGTCGTGAGGCTCCTTGGCCGCCAGCAGACGCTTCCACAGATCGTCGTTCTTCACGGGCTGCTTCTGCGCGTTCTTCCAGCCGCGCTTGAGCCAGCCGTCAACCCAATGCTGGTTGAAGGCGTTCACCACGTACTGCGAGTCGGAGTACAACGTGATGGAGCACGGGCGCTTGAGCACTTCGAGACCCGCCACCACGGCCATGAGCTCCATGCGGTTGTTCGTGGTGCGCTCGTAGCCCTGCGACAGCTCCTTCTCGTGGACGGCGCCCTTCGAATCGACGAAGCGCAGCACCGTGCCGTAGCCCCCCGGCCCCGGATTCCCCCGCGCCGCACCGTCGGTGTATATATCTACATGCATGTGGAGGGCCTTTCGCGTCGGAGGGGCAAAACCGGATGGGTATCATACCACGAGAGAGCGGTCGCCATCGAATTCTACGCGTCAGCCCCAGATGAGGTCCATCATCTCCTGGCGGTCGTGGACGCCCATCTTGGCGTAGATATGGGAGACGTGGGTCTTCACGGTGCTGCCTGACAGCACCAGCTCGTCCTGGATGAAGGCGCGCGTGCGGCCCTGGGCCAGAAGCACGAACACCTCGGTCTCGCGCGGCGACAGCGCATAACGTCCCGCCAGCTCGAGACACGTGTCCGACACCGTCTGCACGAGCGGAGCAGCGACCTCGCCCGAAGCGGCATCCTTTCGACTCGGCACGAACCAAACGGCGCACAGCGCAACGACCACGAAAGCGTAGGTTGCCAGCATCACGAGCAACGTGTCCACGATGGCCGCGCGTCCCAACAACAGCACCCAGGCGATGGACGCTCCCGCATAGACCACGCCGGCCACCCCCATGACGCGGTACGACGGCACGTCGAGCACGTCGAGCGCCGTTACCACGACGGTCCAGAACAAGAGGTGCGCGAACAGCTCGTCGATCTGTATGACCACGGTGAGGAACCCGAGCGACGCTCCCGTGGGGTTCGCCTGGATGGCTACGACGAACAAACCCACCAAGATGAGCAGCAGCGCAGGCTGGAATCGGATCGGCAACGCGGCATCGGCCAGGCGCGCGAGCGCGGCGTAGGCGAACACCACGACGCAGACGGCCGGAACGATCATGGCGGTGAGCCACGGCAGCGCCGTGGAGATGTTCGCGTTCGTATCGCCCCACATCCCCAGGTAGCTCACCGAGCGGATAACAGCCAGCACCACCGCCGCAATAGCCAACAGCACGAGCATGGTGCGGCGTTCGGCAGCTGACGTGCGCTCGCGCGTGCGCGGGACGGCCGGCACGCCGAACACCGTACGAGCGCGAGAGCCCTCCGAGGCTGTCTCTTATACACATCTGACGCTGCCGACGATACTCCTTGTGTAGATC
>ENA-OXVJ01000058-OXVJ01000058.1-human-gut-metagenome-genome-assembly--contig:-NODE-58-length-53848-cov-22.998253_pt1 | contig 53848 bp, 56 predicted proteins | sample MGYA00249248_ERZ652692 | MGnify/ENA primary metagenome ERZ652692 (study PRJEB26925, sample SAMN05826544) | human gut metagenome | biome: ENVO:2100002; feature: ENVO:00000062; material: ENVO:00002003... | reverse complement strand
CGAGATCTAGTACGGTCTCGTGGGCTCGGAGATGTGTATAAGAGACAGGTGCCCGCCGGGCCCGCCAGATGTACGGATGTTTCACGTGAAACATCCGTACCGTTCAACGCATATTCCCACTTCAAACGCCCATAGCTCGTTTCGTGCGATCGAAAGTTACATCCTTTCGTGCGATGGTGCGCTTCTTCCTCCGTCGTATAGTGCGCAGCGTTCGAGGCGGCTCGGCCGCCTGTCTACGAGAGGAGAGAGCAATGGGGAGCACGTTCACCAGAAGGCAGTTCGTCATGGGGGCTATGGTGCTGGGCGGTTCGCTCGCGCTGACCGGATGCAGCCCGAAGCCCGAGTCCAAGAAGCAGGACGGCGCGTCGGGCGCAACCGAGTCCGTGCAAGCCGATATCATCGTCATCGGTTCGGGTCTGGCCGGCTCGGCCTGTTCGATCTCCGCGGCGCAGAACGGCGCGAGCGTGCTGCTGGTCGACAAGGCGCCGTTTCTCACGTCCACCTTCCTCACCTCGAAGGGTAACGTGTCCATCGCCCAGGTTCCAGAGAATAAGGACGAGTGGTGCTTCGAACCCGAGACGCCCGACACCATGGACCAGTTCGTCAGCCGTTACCGCAACCTCACCGAGATCGGCAAGGTGGACGCGCCGTATCCCGACTATAGCCGCATGCAGCGCATGATGGAGGAAAGCTGCGCCACCATCGCGTGGGTGGAGCAGCTGGGCATCACGTTCGAGAAGTCGTTTACCAAGGAGATGGTGGGCACCGACACGGTGAAGCCCGACGTCAGCGCCGACCCCGCGACGGAAGCGGGCGTCCAGCTGGCGAACGCGTTCGCGGCCGAATTCGAGCGCTTGGGCGTGCGGACGATGCTGTCCACCGAGGCGAAAGAGCTGATCATGGACGGTGACGCCGTGGTGGGCGTGAAGGTCGAGGGGCCTGACGGCGTCCAAGAGCTGCGTGCGAAGGCCGTGGTGCTGGCCACCGGCGGTTTCGGCGGCAGCGCGGAGTACTGCGACCAGCTGGTGCCCGCCATCAACGAGATGGGCTTCCAGTACCTGGGCAACGCTATGAACACGGGCGACGGCATGACCATGGCCTCCGCCATTGGCGCCGCGCTGTACGAGGATCCGTGGGTCATCCCGAACGTCATCATGCCCACGCGCACGCTGACGAAGGCCGACGCGGGCTTCAAGAAGCTGTGCGACACCGGCATGGAAGGTGCTGCCACGTCGTCGAAGATGCTGGTGGACTCCACGGGCGCGCGCTTCGTGAACGAGGCGGCTCCGGTGACGGCGCTGGCCACGTCCATGACCGACAACCAGGCGGGGCCGTACTACGTGCTGTTCGACAGCTCGAACGCCGAGGTGGTCGCAGTCATCGAGAAGGGCCTGTCCACGGGCGACGTGCTGAAGGGCGTTTCGATCGAGGAGCTGGCCGACGCGGCCGGCGCGCCCCAGCTTGCGGCGACGTTCGAGGCGTACCAGCAGGCGGCAGCTGCGGGTGCGGACGAGGCGTTCGGCAAGAAGGCCGACATGCTGGCGGCGTACGGCGACGGCCCGTTCTACCTGGTGAAGTTCGTGCCGTCCTATGTGGCCACGATGGGCGGCGTGAAAACCGACGCATCGTGCCAAGCGCTCGGCGAAAACGGCAGCGTCATCCCCGGCCTGTTCGCGGTTGGCGAGGCCACGCACCGCTTCATGTACAACCGCAGCTTTGTGCGCCACTGCTCCAACTCCAGCGCCCTCACCATGGGTCGTCTGACGGGAGCGGCGCTGGCCACGGCGTAACGACCCGATCTTCCCTCGCGCGCAGGCCGGACCCCCTCCCCGGCCTGCGCTTGCGTTTGCCCGCCGTCAAGCATGCGTCGAAAATCCCCGCTCTATCGTCCCATAGGACGATAGAGATCCGCACGCGCTTGTCGCGGCACCGAGCGCGACGAATGTTTCACGTGAAACATTCGTTCGATTACGGATTCGTTGCGGGCTTTGCCCTCGCGACGGCGTCACCCCCTCCCCGATGGGGTTGCCAACGAAAAGGGCTAACTCTTCTTGGCGGCGCTCGTCTCCTCTATGAGGTCGAGCAATTCCTGGCGCGAGTGCACGTCCATCTTCGCGTAAGCGTGGCGCAGGTGGGTTTTCACCGTGTGCTCCGACAGCGTGAAACGCTCGGCGATGGCCCGGGCGCTGCGTCCCGCCGCAAACTCCTCGATCACTTCGAACTCGCGGTTCGTCAGCTCGTAGGTGCCCTTCATCTGCACGAGCGCATCGCCTGCCGACAGGTGCGCCAGCGGGACGGCCGCCGCTTCCTCGGGGGCGCTCGCATCGCCGACCGCATCCCGCTTCGACGCATAGCGAAGGTAGCTGCAGAACATGAGCGCCAGCGTGGCCACCAGCAGCCACACCGAGCCGACGAGCGCGAGCTGCGGATCGACGCCGGTTTGCTCCAACAGCGTCTGCGCCGCGAAGCGCCCCAGCGCCACCGACAGCCTCGCGACGCCCAAGGCCAAGCCCAGCAGGAAGAACGCCGGCAGCTTCCGCTCGTTCGCCTCGCTGATGAACATGAGCCACAGCAGCACGTAGAACGAGATGAGGAACGCGGTCATCAGCGATCCGGCCACGTGCCCGTCGGCGACGTTGAGGCTGCGGTACAGCAAGATGGTGACCAGGCACAACGCGGTGATGGGCGTGATGTAGTCGATGTTCGCCTTGCGCGGCTTCGCCACCAGCAGCACGGCCAGCATGGCCACGGCCGCGATGATCCCGAACAGGCCGGTGAGGTCGGTCTGCGCGTACTGCAGGTTGTTGTGGATGTCGAGCTCTATCACGAACCCGCAGATCAGCGAGAACGCGAACGTCCCTGCGACCGCGCGCTTCGTGCGCGAAAGCGCCTCGGCCATGGAGGTTGCGGGTGCGACGGATTCCTTCATCTGCTGGGCGACGAACGCGTTGTTGCGCAGGCACCACAGCAGCGCGGCGGTGGACAGGACGAACGACGCCAGCAGCATGATGCTGCGCCCGCCTGGGAACAGCGAACTGGTCAGCGGCGGAAGCAGCGTATCAATGAGGTACGCGACGGCGATCAGGGGAAGCGAGAGCCGCGGCCGGTAGCTGGTGAACACTTCCATCCAGCAGAGGATGGACAGCGACCAGCCCATGCCCGCCGTCACCTGCATGGCGATAAGCGCGATATCGTTTGTGTTGCCCGACGCAACGAGCACGGCGTAGATCGAGCTGACGACGACGGCCGCGACGAACAGCGGCTTCGCCCGGTCGATGCGCCCGAGGTAGGAGAGGACGGCGACGACGAGGAACGTGAGCCCGTCGGCCGCGAGGCCTACCAGGGCGTAGGGGCTGGGGCTGTAGGGCCCCGTGTTGAGGTCGAGCAGCCGCGCGCCCTGCAGCAGGCCGAACCCGAGCGTGGCCACCGCCGCGAGGGCGAGGATTCGCGTTTTGTCAGATGCGTGCGCGTTCATCGTTTCCCCTTTGCTTGCGAAACAGTCGCGCCCCACTATAACGCACCCGCGCCCGCCGCGCTCTGCGAAGCCGAGCAGAACCGCACAGATGTTTCACGTGAAACACTCGCTGCTCGCACCGCCGCGATCATGCGACCCTGTCGGACATTGAAGCGAACGAATGTTTCACGTGAAACATTCGGGCTGCGGAAGAAGCGCGCCAGGCGTTTTCGTGCCCACTGCAAATTGCGCTTCCTTGATCGAGCGCTTCCGCGTCGATCTGCGCGCTGCGGCGCCTGCGCCCAGTTTCGCCGTGCGAGGTTAGGGCGATGGGCGCGCTACCCGCTCACTACGCGGGGCAGGGCGATGTCGTGGGGCTCGCAGGGGACGGTTTTCACGCGCTGCTCGTCGAAGGCGATGCCGACCACGGCGGCATCGGCGCGCAAGCGGGGGAGCAGCTGGTCGTAGTTGCCGCCGCCGTAGCCCAGGCGCCGTCCGGCATCGTCGAAGGCGACCAGCGGCACCACCACGGCGTCGAGCTCCTCGGGATCGACGGCCTGGAACCCGTCACGCTCCAGCGCTTCGCAGGCAAGGCAGCGCAGGGGCGCGCCAAGGAACCCCGCTGCGGCCGCGTCCAGCTGCTCGCGCGCCACGCGGTAGAATCGCATCAGAGGCGACCCGCTCGTGTCGCCCGTTTCGCCCGCTGCCCGCCGTTCGCTCGCCTCGCCCGCTGCCCGCGACCCGCTCGGCATTCGCGGCGCGTCTCCCGCCCGCGGCTCGCTCGGCACCGGCGACCCGCCTGCTTCGTCCGCGCCCGCGCGACCCGCCGCCCGCGACCCGCCCGCCGCAGGCTCCTCGCGCACCATGCAGGGGAAGCACACGTCCCAGCCGCGCGCGTACGCCGCCTCGACGAACGGCCGCGTGTCCACCTCGCTGCGCATCGACGCGAACACGGCCACAGTGGGAACCGCGCTCCCGCCCGTCGCATCCGCGCGCGACGTCCCCTCGGCCGAAACCTGCGCCGTCCCCGCACCTTCCGCGCCCGCCAGCGCTTCCGCCAGCACCTGCTCCAACCGCGCGCATATCGCCGCGCTCTTGCGCGCACGCACCTCTTCCGGAAGCGCATCGCGACGAGCCAGCACGCGCGAGCGCAGTTGTTTTTTCGTCTCCATAGGCCGCAGTATAGCATCGACGTAACGGCGCCGTTGCACGATAATGGCGGAGGTGTGGGGAGTTAGCGCAAACGTAACCGTTTCCATTCGATTTGACCTGCAAACCCATCATTGACCTTGCTATAATCGTTTTGCATTGGGTACACTCGGACCACCTTAGATAGCTCTCCCTCGCAGTCGCAAGGGGTGCACCACCTCAAACGACGCTGCGTATGCGTCGTTTGTTGTTTTCTAAGGAGAAATTGACTACCAAGCATATATAAGTAGGTCGCTCACCAGGCATCATGCATGCCGGGCGACATAGAGTAAGGAGACAGCAGTGCAACTCAAGGCATCCACCGATTACGGTATGCGCGCCATCTTGTACTTGGCTGCGCAAGGTACCACCTGCTCCTCGAAAGATATCGCGGAGGACATGTCCATTCCGCGCGACTACCTCATCCAGCTGGCGCAGCTGTTGCGCAACGCAGGCATCATCGAGGCCCGTCCGGGCAAGCACGGCGGCTATCGCCTGGCGAAGGATCCGGCCGACACGAACGTGCTGGAGATCATGGAAGCGCTCGACGACGATGCGAAGCAGTCCACGCGCGCGAAGCGCGATGCGCGCAAGGGCGGCGCGATGGTGCAGGAGATCAAGCAGGTCTACGATCTCATCGAAGAGAGCATGGACGCCTATCTGTCCAGCTTGACGGTGCAGATGCTGCTCGACTGCGCCCGCAACGGCGACAACAGCCGCACGTTTTTGGCCGAACGACTGCAGGAAGAAAGCCGCCGCCTGCTCGACGCCGTCAAGTAACGTCGACGCAGCCCGGCGGCTGCGCTCTTTTCGCCGCGCCGCCGCCGAGGCGTCTAGATGCCCAGCACCTGCATCACCAGCAGCACGGCGGTGAGCACGGTAACGATGCCCACGGTGACCCAGATCAGCACGCGCGACACGATGCGCGAACGGTACGCGCCCATAACCCGCTTGTCCGCGGCGATGATGGCCATGAACACCAGCAGCACCGGCAGCACCAGGCCGTTCACGAACTGGGCGGTCAGCATCACGCCCATGAGGTCGATGTTCGGCACCAGCACCACCACGGCAGAGAACGCGATCACGAACGTGAAGATGCTCTTGAACAGCGGCGCCTCTTTCCACTTGAACGAAACGCCCGCCTCCCAGCCGAAGGCCTCGCAGATAACGAACGCCGTGGTCAACGGCAGCACGCAGGCCGCCAAGAACGACGCGGCGATCAGCCCGATGGCGAACAGCGCTTCGGCGTAGTGCCCGGCGAACGGCGCCAGCGCGCGCGCCGCGTCGGCGGCCGACTCGATCTCGATTCCCTGCGGGAACAGCACCGATCCCGTGGTCACGATGATGAACCAGGCCACGAGGCACGCGGCGATGGTGCCCGCGATCACGTCGACCTTCTGCGAGAACAGGTCCTTCACCGACACGCCCTTTTCCACGACGTTGCTCTGGTTGAAGAACATCATCCACGGCGCGATGGTGGTGCCGATCATCGCGATGACCAGCGACACGAAGCTCTGGTCGTTCACGATGCGCGGCACGACGGTGCTGGTCAGCGCCTCTTCCCAGTTCGGCTCGGCCATGAACGCCGCCACGATGTAGGTGACGAACACCAGCGACAGGATGAGAAACACCTTCTCCACGCGCTTGTAGCTGCCGCCCACCACCAGAAGCCACACGGCCACGGCGGCCACGGGCACGGCCAGGTACTTCGACACACCGAACATCTCCATGCCGCTGGCGATGCCGGCGAACTCGGAGAACGTGGTGGCCACGTTGCCGATGAGCAGCGCCAGCATGGCCAGCGCGGTCAGGCGGATGCCGAAGCGCTCGCGGATGAGCGCGGCGAAGCCCTTGCCGGTGACGGCGCCCATGCGCGCGGCCGTCATCTCCACCACGATCAGCAGCACGCACATGATGGGGATGACCCACAGCGTGGCGAAGCCGAACTTCGCGCCCACGGTGGAATAGGTGGAGATGCCGCCCGCGTCGTTGCCGGCCATGGCCGTGACGATGCCGGGGCCCAGCGCTGCCAGCAGCAGCCAGATCTTCTTGGGCTGCTTCTTCTCGGGAACCTCGACGAGCTCGGTCGACTCGGCCGCGTCGACGGCGACGTCGCGCAGCTCGAGCTTCTCGTTCTTCTTCATCATCATGGCGCTACCTCCCGGCGTAGCCGATGATCTGCAGCAGCACCAGCGTGTACAGCGCTAGGAACAGGATGGACGCCACGAGGCCGCCCAGCACCTTGAGCAGGGTGGCCTTCGTCTTGTCGCCGCTCACGTCCTCTTCGATGGCGTCCCACGCGTCGTCGACCGTGACGATGCCCAGCAGCACGCCGTGCTCGTCCACCACGGGCATGGCGGGCAGCTCGTACTTGAAGATGTCGGCCGCCACGTCCTCCTCGGTCTCGTCCGGCGTCGCGGAGATCACGTCGTCGAACATCACGTCGCGCACGGGCCGCGCGTCGTCGGTGAGCACGAGGGTGCGCAAGCTCAGCACGCCCACGAACTCGTCGTAGTCGTTCAGCACGTACACGTAATGCACGGTGGGGTGGTCGTCGTCCAGCTCGCGCAGCACCTCGATGGTCTCGCCCACGGTGTTGTCGGCCTTCACGGCCACGAACTGCGTGGTCATCATGCCGCCGGCCGTGCCGTCCTTGTAGCCCAGCAGGCGGCGGATCTCGGTGGCGTCCTCCACGCCCATGAGGCGCAGCAGCGTCTCGGCTTTCTCGTACGACAGGTCGCGCACGATGTCGGCCGCGTCGTCCGGGTCCATGTCGCCCAAGAGGCCGGCGGCGCGGGCGTCGTCGAGGTCTTCGATGAAGTCGGCCTGGTACTCGTCGTCCATCTCGGAGATGGCCTCGGTGGCCTGCGCGTCGTCCAGGTGCTGGAACACGTTGGCGCGCTGCTGGGGGTCCAGCTGCTCCAGGATGTCGGCCACGTCGGCGGGGTGCAGCTCGTCCAGGCGCTTGTGCGTGACGGACAGCTGCACTTCGGACAGGTCGCGATCGAGCAGGTCCATGTAGTTCCAGGCGATGATCTGCTCGTCGATCTTCTTGCCGAACACCTTCGCCACGGCCACCACGGCGCGCTCCAGCCAGGAGGCCAGTCCGCGCAGGATGCCGCGCACGCCCACTTCGGCGCCCAGCAGGCGCAGCTGCGAGCCCGAAACGGACAGCTTGAGGTCGTTGACGCGCACCACTTTCAGGCCTTGCGTATCCACGATCTGACGGTTCAGCAGGTCGCGCGCCAGCAGAACTTCGTCAGGTTGCAGATAGCTGAAGCGGATGTCGTGCGCCTCGGCGTTGAGGGTGATCCCGTCCTCGTCGAACGTGTCGACGTACTTGCGCCACGAGATCATGAACGGAACCTTGCCGGGCCCCTGGAAGGCCAGGCTGGTGATGCGCGGGAACACTTCGCCGGTGGAGATGGCGAGGTCGGAGATGGTGCCGATCTTCTCGCCCTGGATGTCCACGACGGGTTTCCCCATCATTTGAGAGAGGTAGAGCATGGTGGTATCCCTTACTGTCATGCCCATGGCCGTACACCTCATGATACCGTGTGCAAAGACGCGCGCGTCGCGCGCAATGCAAAATGTGTGTCAAGCCATGAGCCGCCGCAGTCGTTCCTTCGACTGCCGACGTAAGGGAAGACGAAGGAAGAACTACTTACTGTGAGGCTTCGATTTTCGAACCTTCAAGTACGTTCCTTTCCCTGACCAATAAAAAATCCGCACGTGCTGCTGCCAGTCGTTGCGGAATTAGAAGCTGAAATGGTGCGCCGTGAGGGATTCGAACCCCCGACGTACTGATTCGTAGTCAGTCCCTCTATCCAGCTGAGGTAACGGCGCACGTCGAAACAGCAAAAGTTATTATGCCGGTATTGCCCCATGCTGTCAACGACTTTTTCAGACTTTTTGGGAATAGTGCGCGAAATAGGTGTTTGAACTGGCGAAACGAGAAAAAAGTCGGACGAAGGCCGCCTGTTCGTCATGCACTGCGCCGAGTACGGGGCGCTTCCGGTGCGCGTCGATGTTTCACGTGAAACATTCGCCCGCATTGCGGGGCGATTACAAGCGGGCATGCCCGGCCTCTTCGTGCGTGCGCGTGGCTAGGATGAGGCGGAACGCGTCTTGAATCCAACGAAGAAAGCGAGGCTGTTATGACGAAGACTGCGAAATGGTCGATGATCGGCGTGCTTGCCGCTCTGGTGCTGGCGCTGTTCGCCGTTGCCGGCTGCTCAAGCGACAACGCGGGCAACAACGACAACGGAGGCGACAACGCCAACCCTGCCACCGAGAACAACGACAATGGCGGCGGGAACAACGGCGACAACGCCGACAACAACGGCAACGACAACAACAATAACAACAACGGCAACCAGATGGGCGACGGCAGCAGCATCGGCGAAGGCACCGTCCTCAAGGTTCCGAACGGCTGGGTTGCCTATTCCCAGAGCGACATGCTCGTGCTGCTGGACTCGAATGCCGACGTCCAGTACCAGTGGACGGCCGAGGTTAACGGCAACACCGTGCTGAAGGACACCGACGCCGACCTGCCGTCCTCCGGCTTCAACGATCAGAACTCCCAGGACGTCGTGGGCGCGGCCGGCATGCACGCGTTCGGGTTCCTGGCCGACGACCAGAACAACGGCGAGTCCACCATCACGATGAAACTGGCGAACACGTCGAATGCCAACGATGTGAAGACCACCATCGTAGTGAAGGCCACGGTGCAGAACGGCACGTTCACGGACGTGAGCGTGCAGGAGTAGCGCGCCTCCCGCTATACTGCGGGAAAGCGAAACCGCTCGGAAGGAGTGCGCGATGAAAGCTCGTCTGAAACTCGCGATAGCAGGAGCATGCATGGCGGCTTTCGTCGCGTTCGCCGTCGGATGCTCCGCTGCGCCGGGATCCGAGGTCCAGATCGCCGAAGGGTCGGCGGAGTTCAGCCAGAGCAACCTTGTGGTCAAGCTGGACGCGAACCCCACGACGGGGTACGAGTGGACCTTCCAGATCGACGGCTCGGCCGTGCAGCCCGACGGCGACGAGTTCGTCCCCGCGAGCGACGGCGCCCAGCCCAAGACGGGCGAAGGCGGCGTGCACACGTTCAACTTCAAAGCCGACGGCTCGGGCGAGGCTACGCTTACGTTCACGTATGCGCGGTCGTGGGAGGCGTCGGACAGCGACAAGAGCGTCGTGCTGCATGCGACGGTTGAAAACGGCGCGTTCACGCAGGTTGAAGAGCAGGCGTAAACATCAAAGGGCGGGGACGGCCGAGCGCCGTTCCCGCCCTTTCTCGTGCGGACTGCTCTAAATGCTGAGGTCGCGCCGATCGAAGGCCGCAACCGCCACGGCGAACAGCGCCACCGCGCCAACGGCCAGCGCGATCGCGCCGCCGACGGCTGACGCGTCGCCCGCGGCCAGGCCGTAGTAGTCGAACAGCGTCAGCGGGTTGACGTTCTTCAGGAACTCGAACTTGTCGCCCACCTGCGATATCATCTGCATGAGGAAGAACAGGATGTTCAGACCGCCTCCCACCCACAGGGCTGCCGTCGCGTTCGAAAACAGACATGCGGACAGGAAGCACAACCCGGCCATCGCCAGCCACAGGGCCAGCAATCCCGCATTCACCTGCATCAGCGCCTGCATGTCCAGCTCGCCGGGGAACAGCGCCTCGGCGAAACCCACTTCGAGCGCCGTGACCACCGCCATGAGCGCCACCAGAATGGTCACCATCACGCCCACCATGGTTAGCGCGATGCGCGTGCGGCTGTTCGGCGTAGCCAGCAGATACGCCATGGCGCTGCGATCGAGGTAGCGCACCATCAGCTTGTTCGCCACGATCAGGATGAGCACGAGGATGAAGATGGTCAGCAAGAACCCGTACAGGTAGTTCAGCATGAAGTCGATGAGGGTGGTGGCCTGTACCGACATGCCGAACGCCGCAAACATCTCGGGCATGCTCTGCATCATGGCATCCAGGCTTTCTCCCAGCTCCGGATCGTACATGCTGACGATCACGCCGATGTACATGGCCAGCACCGCCGCGATGATGAGGCTGACGAACAGGTTCGCGCGCAGCTCTTTGGCGAACAAGGCTCTATTCATGAGAGCCTCCTTTCTCCACCTGGTTCGTCGTGCCGTACAGGTGCATGAACAGCTCTTCCAGCGTTTGCTCGCGCGCGGCGAGATCGACGATGTCGTAGGCGGCCAAGTCCTTTACGAACGCGTCGGGGTTGCCGGCCACAGCTGCCTCCACGCTGGCCGCGCCCTGTTTCCGCGCGTCGGGATGCGCCTGCGCGAAGCGGTCGCGCGCGGCCTCGTCGGCGAACGTCACCGCGAACACGCGCTTGCGGCTCTTCCGCACGTCGTCCATGCGCTCGACGGCGGCCATCCTGCCCGCGCGGATGAATGCGACGCGGTCGCACGTGCGCTCCACTTCGTCGAACAGGTGCGACGAAAGCAGGATGGTGGCGCCGCGGCGCTTCTCCTCAAGCACGAGGTCGATGAAGCGGCTTTGCATGAGGGGGTCGAGGCCGCTGGTGGGTTCGTCCAGCAGGACGATGTCGGGCGAGGTCATGAATGCGCACACCAGGCCCACCTTCTGCTTCGTGCCCTTCGACATCTTGCGGATGCGCCGTGCGGGGTCCAGCTCGAAGTACTCGACCAGCTGGTTCATGCGCGTGCGGTCGCGCAGCTTCTTCATGCGCGCCATGAATTCCAGGAAGGCCGCGCCAGTCATCTCGTCCATGCAGGCGATCTCGCCCGGCAGGTAGCCCAGGCGCTCCTGGATGCGGCTGCGCTGGCTGAAGCAGTTCAGGCCGTCGATGCTCACGGTGCCCTCATCAGGCCGAATGAAGCCCATGAGGTTGCGCATGGTCACGGTTTTCCCGGCGCCGTTCGGCCCCAGGAAGCCGAACACCTCGCCGCGTTCCACGGAGAACGACACGTCGAACACGCCGCGGCCGTTGCCGTAGTCTTTCTTGAGCCCCTTGAGTTCGATCACGGGGTCGCTCATCGGTATTCCTCCTTAATGAGACAAAGGGACGGGGTTGCTATCTCATCGTCCCCGGTACTCTTCTTTGTACGAATAGGCTTTCAGCATGTCGCACCAGCGGTACATCTCGTCCATCATGGCGTCCAAATCGATGCGTTGATGCAGCGCTTGCTGTTGGTGCAGATAGCCGTCGGCCAGCCAAATCAGCATGTTGAGCACGTACTTCGGATCGATGTCGTCGCGGAACCGGTCAAACCGCACGTTCTTGAAGTACGTCGTGAACATAAAGTCGAGTTGTCGCTGCGTCCAGCTGTCCATCGTATCCTTTATGTCCTTGTGCTCCGGGTAGAAGGCCCGGATGGAGAACTCCAGCAGGTAGGGAAACTTGCTCAGCACCTTGGACTTGGTTTCCGCCGCGTAGACGAGCAGTTCGAAGAAGTCGTCGATCTCCCAATACCCCTCGTCCAGCACCAGGTTGGACACCTTTTCCATCAGATGCTCCATGAGGTACAGGTACAGCTCCTTCTTGTTCTTGAAGTAGAAGAACAGAAGGCCCTTCGAGATGCCTGCCCTGCGCGCGATCGTCTCGGTCGAGGCGTTCTTGTAATCGTTCTTGCCGAACGTTTCCACGGCGGCGCTGACGATGGCCTCGCGCCGCTCTTCGGGAAGGCTCTCGAATTTCGCATGTCGGTCGTCCATTGCCGCCTCCTTTCCTGCCGCCGTTGACCGGCCGGTCAACGGATCGAAGACCATGCTACCCCGTTGACTATTTTTTAGAAGGGGACGCGAGGAAGATTTTTTGCCAGGTCGACCCCCCCCCTTTTTTTTCTGTCCTTGCAAGTCGGAATTGTCTTTTGGCAAATAGTGTGCGAATTCGGAAGCCTGCACGTTCGCGATCGCCCCTGCGCTTTCGGCAAGCGCCCAAGGCGCAGCAAAAACCCCAGCTCGCGAAAACTGCCGGCTCTTTCCCGGTTTTTTCTTTTTCCGAATTCGACCAACTATTGCCACTGCTGCTGCCATGAACTGCCCGATCATGATAGAATCAGCCTCACTACAGAGCCAGTGCAGGCGCTCTCCATCGTTCGAGTAGCCCATTGCTGGAAGCGATGCCCTCGTCTTCCCCTACCACGTCTGCAAGATCCTCTCCGCCCAGGGCAAATAAGGGGGTCTTGTGCAGAAGATCGCACGTGCCTCGCAATCACGTATCGTTTTCGGATACATCACGGCCTTGCAGATGCTGCGCATGGCCCAACCCTGCGAGCTAGCTTCGGTGAGGAGCGGAAAACCAAGCATCCCCGAGCGCGCCCCGCGCACCAAAGAGCTCAGCTCGGCGCTTGAGCGCATAGAAGGGGATCATCTGGGTCTGAGGTTCGAAAGGCCTAGTCACGTGCTGGCGAGCACGCCGAACGGTCGGGCGGGGGAGCTTTGCGTTCCTCATGTGTGCACGAGGGGCTTCTCGCGTTCCTCGTTCTTTCGATTGGGCGATGACGTGTTCTTCAGCAAGCCTGAGCTTGCATTCATTCAAATGGCAACGCGGATCCGCAACGAGGTTTCGCTGCTTGAGTTGGGGTGGGAGTTGTGCGGGTCGTATCAGACGAGGCGTACTGGCGTTTCGGTTGGATACGATGTCGAGCCGCTGACAAGCGTTCGGGCTTTGCGCGACTACGTAGCGTGCAACAGCTCGCTCGGCGGTGCGCAGAAGGTCGCGCGTATTCTTCCGTTTCTCGTGGACGGGTCCGCATCGTCGCGCGAGACGAAATTCGCGCTTGTCCTGGGATTCAGTCCTTTCCGCGGAGGTTACGGCATGGGCTTTCCCCGCATGAACTACGAGGTGATCGCAAGTCCGGCGGCGCGCGCGATTTCCGGGAAGAAAAGCTTTCGCTGCGATCTCTGCTGGCCAGAAGCGAGGCTCGACGTGGAGTATCAAAGCAGGGAGAATCACGAAGGCGAACTCAGCCGCATCCGGGATTCGAGAAGGGCTAACGCGTTGGCGGCCATGGGCTGGACAGTGCTCGGCGTCACCAATGACGAGCTGAACAGCCTTGCGGCTACCGATGCGGTGGCTGAAGCGATTCGTCGTCACCTCGGCAAGCGCCTGCGAACGAACGTCTCCGACTGGCATGCCCGCAAGCTGCGCCTGAGAAGGCGGCTCGGGCTGCCCGTGGGATACGAGGAGGCGATCTGATCGGGTGGCGAATTGCGATGCCGGCGGTGCGCTTCTGGTCGGGTGCGGCTGTGCAGCGAGCCACCTTGAGCTGAGTGCGGGGGTACGGCGGTGCAGCGAACCCCGGTGCTTTTGGCGAAAAGTGGCCGAATTCGGAAACCACAAAACGGATTGATCGAAGGCTACGAAGCGCGGCGTTTTCAGTACCTTGTTGACCAGGCGTTTTACGACACGGTCGTCCCTGTCTTTCAAGACGGTTGCCTTCGCCTCCCTTGAGACTTCCGAATTCGATGGTATTTTGCCATCGAGGGCCCTTCCGGCGTGCAAGGACCGGCTCGGGATAGTGGTGGGAGGGGCGGCTCCCTCGACTCGGGACGGCTTTCTCGCTGAGGGCGGCTATCTGGGGCGGCGCGCTACCGTGCGTACACGGTGCGCTTGCGCGTAACCAGGCGGTCGACGAACTCGGTGGCGGGGTTGCGCAGGATGTCGCACGGCTCGGCGAACTGCACGGCGCGGCCGGCCTCCATCACCAGCACCTTGTCGCCCAGGTCGAGTGCCTCGTCGATGTCGTGCGTCACGAACAGCACGGTGATGCCCGTCTGCCGATGGATGCGCTTGACCTCGTCCTGCAGGCTGGCGCGGGTGATGGCGTCCACGGCGCTGAACGGCTCGTCGGCCAGCAGGATGTCGGGGCTGGCCGCCAACGCGCGGGCGATGCCGACGCGCTGCGCCTGTCCGCCCGACAGCTCGGCGGGATAGCGATCCATGATGTCGTGCGGCAACCCGATGATGTCCATCCATTTCGCGACGGCCTCTTCGGTGCGACCCTCGTCGCCGCTGTTCAGCAGCGAGGGCACGTACGCGATGTTCTGCTCCACGGTGAGGTGGGGAAACAGCACGCTGCCTTGGATGGCGTAGCCGATGTTTCGGCGCAGCTCGATGGGGTTGACGCCGCTCGTGTCCTTCCCGTGCACCAGCACGCGTCCATCGTCGGGCATCGCCAGCGCGTTCACCATTTTCAACAGCGTGGTCTTGCCGCAGCCCGAGCTGCCGATGATGGTGACGAACGCGCCTTCGTCGATGTCGAGGTTCGCGTCGTCCACGGCGACGGCATCGCCGAATCGCTTGCTGACGTGCTCGAACGCAACGGCGGGCGTGCCGGTCTGCTGCATGCCGTCCATGCTACATCAGCCCCTTCTCGGCCAGGAACGCGTCGGCCACTGCTTTCGGCTCCTGCCCTTGCGTCTCCACTTCGTTGTTCATGCGCGCCATGTCGGCATCGGTGATGGCCCCTTGCAGCTTCAGCAGCTCGCCGCGCAGCTCGGGGTGCTTTTCCAGCGCGTCCTGTCGCACGACGTTGCCGCAAAGATACGACGGATAGAAGTGCCGGTCGTCCTCCAGCACCACGAGGCGCTCGTCGGCCACCTGCCCGTCGGTGGTGGACACGACGATGGCATCCACCTGGCCCTCGAACAGCGCCTGGTACTTCAAGCTGATGTCCATGTCCCGCGTGTTGCCGAAGTTCATGCCGTAGGCTTGCTGCAAGCCGGGGTAGCCGTCCTGCCGGTCGAAGAAGTCGGGCTCGGCGCCCAGCGTCAAGTCGCCCGCTGCGCCCGCCAGGTCGGAATATGTGCGCAGGTTGTAGCGCTCGGCGGCGTCGCGGCTCACGGCCAGGCCGAACGTGTTGTTGAAGCCGTACATGCCCACCCAGGTAAGGCCTAGCTGCGACTCGTACTCCTGCTGCATCGTGTCGAACATCGACTCGTCGTAGGTGTCGTCGTGCTTGAGCACGGCGTTCCATCCCGTTCCCGTGTACTCGGGGTAGAGGTCGAAGTCTCCCTTCTCCATGCCGGGCTCGATGTTCGACGTGCCGCCGCCCACGCCCTGCGTCAGCTCCACCTTGAGGTCGGTGTCGTGCTCGATCAGCGTGTTCAGCATCTCGCCGAGGATGTACTGCTCGGTCATGGGCTTCGTGGCGATGTTCACCACGTCCTCTCCACCGCCGCGGTTCGCGAACGCGAACGCCCCGCCCGCTATCAGCACCACGGCTGCGCCCGCGGCGACGGCCGGGGCCAGCTTGCGGCGTGAAGCCCGACGTGCGCCCGAGCGCTTCCACCGCCGTGCGCTCGAAGGCTCCAGGTGACGTCGCGTGGACTCCTCGGCCAGGCCCAGCAGCAGGTCCACCACGATGGCCAGCAGCGCGATCAGCACGCTGCCCGCCAGGGTCATGGCCAGGTTGTACGTCGTGATGCCGCGGAAGATGGCCACGCCCAAGCCGCCTGCGCCGATGAACGTGGCGATGCCGGCCAGCGCGATGGTCATGGTGGCCATGTTGCGGATGCCGCTCATGATGACGGGGGCGGCCAGCGGCAGCTCGATGCGGTACAGCAGCTGGCGGTCGGTGGAGCCCATGCCGCGCGCCGCTTCGATGATGGCGGGGTCGATGGTGGTGAGGCCGGTGTAGGTGTTGCGCACCATCGGCAGCAGCGCGTACACGGTGAGCGCCACGATGGCGGTAGGGTCGCCGATGCCCGTGATGGGGATGAGGAAGCCGAACAGCGCAATGGATGGGATGGTGTACACGAAATTGACCAGCGCAAGCACGGGCTTCGCCCCTCGCCTCCATGTGGCGATGGCGATTCCCAGCGACAGTCCGATGAGCGCCGCCAGTGCAATGGATATGAGCGAGATGCCGATATGCTGCAGAAGGAGCTCGAAAAACCAATCGCGTTTTTCAACGAGCAAGGCCAGGGTTTCGGTCAGAATCAAGAGGAATCCTCGCTTTCGCACGTGGTGACGGACGCTACGTCGAGGGTTGAGATGCGGACTGCATGGTTAAATCCTACAGACTTCGTCAACATTGTAATCAAGTGTCGGTGCTTGGGCGCGGCAAGGCGGTCGTGTTACCTAATCGCCACGAGACGGTGGATTCCCGGGTACTGCCTGTGGTTTTCGCCGGGTGACTGGCATGCATTGATTGCGCAGCGGGTCGCTGCGCTTTATCATAATAAAGAGAGACGTATTTTCCCATTCGCCATATCCACCAGAGACCGCGTGTTTCAAGGGCGGTCATCGCGTGCAGCATGGTATTTCGGAAGAGGGGCCGCGCTCGCGCGGCAGGAAGGATGCGCCATGGCAACTGAAAGCCAGATCGCTCTGTACGAGAACTTCAAGGCGATCAACACCATCGAAACCGCGAGCTACGACCAGTTCGACGTGAAGCGCGGCCTGCGCAACGCCGACGGCACGGGCGTCATCGCAGGTCTTACGAACATCGCCAACGTTCACGGCTACGTGGTCTCAGACGGCGAGAAGGTAGCCGACGAGGGTATGCTGCGCTATCGCGGCTACGACGTGTACGACCTGCTGGACACCAGCGTGGCCGATCGCCGCTTCAACTTCGAGGAGGTGGCGTACCTGCTGCTCATGGGCGAGCTGCCCACACAGGAGCAGCTCGACCGCTTCATCGCCGCGCTCGATGCCGAACGCGAACTGCCCGACGGCTTCACTGCCTCCATGATCATGCGCGACACCCCGCCCGACATCATGAACATGCTGCAGCGCACCATCCTGCTGCTGTACGCCTACGACGCGGACGCCGAGGATCGTTCGGCTCATCACGAGATCCACACCGCCATCTCGCTGATCTCGCGTCTGCCGCGCATCATGGTGCTGACCTACTACGCGAAGCAGGCTCGCTACAACAACGGCTCCATGATCATGCATCGCTTCATTCCCGGTCAGTCCACGGCCGAGACCATCCTGTCCATGCTGCGTCCCGATCGCCAGTTCACGGCTGAGGAAGCGCGCATGCTGGACATCATGCTGTGCCTGCATGCCGAGCATGGCGGCGGCAACAACTCCACGTTTGCCACGCGCGTGCTGACCTCGTCCGACACCGATCCGTACTCCACGTACGCCGGCGCTATCGGTTCGCTCAAGGGGTCGAAGCATGGTGGCGCGAACCATCAGGTGCTAGCTATGCAGCAGGAGATCAAGCAGAACGTAGCCGACTGGTCCGACGAGGGCCAGGTGGCCGATTACCTGGCGAAGATTGTCAACAAGGAGGCTTTCGACAAGACGGGTCTCGTGTACGGCATGGGGCATGCGGTGTACACGAAGTCCGACCCGCGCGCCATCATCTGCAAGCAGTTCGCCGAGAAGCTGGCCGTGGGCACGGAGTTCGAGGCCGAGTATCGTCTGCTGGAAAGCATCGAGCGCCTGGCGCCCGAGGTGATTCTGCGTGAAAAGGGCACCAGCAAGGACATGTGTGCGAACATCGACATGTATTCGGGCTTCGTGTACTCGATGATGGGCATTCCCGAGGATCTGTTCACGCCGCTGTTCGCGTGCGCGCGCATGTCCGGCTGGGCTGCGCACCGCTTCGAGGAGATCGTCTCCGGCAAGCGCATCATCCGTCCTGCGTACAAGTCCATTCGCAGCGGCAAGCGCGATTACGTTCCCATGAGCGAACGCTAGGGGCGGGGCGGCCGTCGGCTCGGGTCGCCTGTTCGCGCGGCGCCTGTGCGGCCGGGTGTCGGATCGTTCGACATTGCGCCGCGAACGAATGTTTCACGTGAAACATTCACGACCGAACGCACTCTAATGAACAACGTGCTCCTTTCCCTAGCGGGTGGGGAGCGCGTTTCTTTTTGCGAAAGATTCGCCCGCCTCGCTGCAGTGCCCGAGTTCTTCGCTGTCTCCTGAGATCGCTCCGCCACGAAGGCGCCCAAGCCCCTCGCTGCGTTTCGTCCGCTCCGCCACGAAAGGGCCTGGTCCCTTACCGTGCTCCGTCCGGTTCGCCGGCGCTCGCGGCTCATGGACGTTTTTTGCGCAGCCTTCTGCAGCAAAATCGAGTTTTTGGCAGTCTTTTCCTGGTTTCAGCGCAGTTTGAGGACGCTCGGCGCCGTGCCTGCCGGTAAAACGCCAGGTCGCGTGTTTCCCTTTATGGACGGAGAAGGGCTCAGTCTGCCAAACCGGCGATTTTGCTGCGCATGAGCTGCCCGATCATGCACGGCCGAAGCCGGCTCCATGCGCGCGAAGCGGCCGCCTCCCGAATGTTTCACGTGAAACATTCGCTCGTGAGCAGGGAGTTCAAGCCGGAAGGCAGGACCGAACAAAGAAAAGCGCCCGGAACCAGCTGGTTCCGGGCGCGCTGCGTTTCTGGCGGAGGCGGTAGGATTTGAACCCACGAAGCCTTGCGGCTTAACAGTTTTCAAGACTGCCGCCTTCAACCACTCGGCCACGCCTCCGCATGGGGTTTGCGCGTGTGCGCAACGTTTAGGATATCATGCAGTCAATCGCAATGCGACAAGAAATTGACCGCGCATCGCACGAAGCCGCATCGCTCGTCCGTGTCGGCTGCTCGTAAGCGTCCTTTGCGCTTTCGGCTCATTCCACGATGGTTGCGCTCTCGGGGCTTTCAGTTGCGGCGGCGGCTCCGGCTATCTTGCCGAAGACGAGTGCCTGAATGAGGCCGTTGCCGCTCATGTAGGCTGCACCTCCGCGTGAGGAGAATCCTTCGGTGCAGCCGCCAGCTGCATATAATCCCTTGATCAGGCTCTTGTCTGCGCGCAGCACGTGACCTGCTAGATCGGTTGCCATGCCGCCCTGCGTATGGCGAATCTCGCCTGTAACCTTCACTGCGTAATACGGGCCATCGAAGCTTTCCGGCAGATGGGATCGGTTGAATTTATCCTCGCCCTTTTCGATGGCGGCCTGATACTCTGTGATCGTCTTTTCCAGCGTCGCGGCGTCCGTCCCGATGGCGGCGGCCAGCTCGGCACTGGATGCACCTTTCATTACGATGCCCTCCGCTTCCCACTCAGCGTATTTCGCGCTCTTCGCTACCTGCGCGTCGGTGAAGCATAGGTAGGCGATGTTGTCGGATTGCGCTATGACATGAGGGGACAGTTCGGAATAGCCGGTGTATTCGTTGGCGAAGCGGTTGCCTTCTTGGTTCACCATGATGCCGCCGTTGTTCGCAATGCCTTGTTCAAGCGTTTTGCCGTTGTCTACTCCGTGAAACGCATGGCCTTGGTAAGCGCCCATGTTCTGGAGGTTCGCGCCCAGCTCTTGCGCCCAGAGGATGCCTTCGCCGGTAGCTCCTGGCGCCACCATTTTGAAAGCATCAACGGCCTCGGGGCAGTATTGCGCCAGCATGTCGGGGTTGTTGGCGAACCCGCTCGATGCAAGGACGGTGTTCTTTGCCAGGATGGCCAGCTCGTCCTTGCCCATTTTGCCGTAAGCGCCTACGACGTCGTCGCTATCGTCCGCGAGCACCAGTCCCTGCATTTCGCATGACAGCATCTGCGTGATTGCGTCGTTGGCGCTCATGCTTGCGACGAGCGCATCGGTCAGTCCCTTGCCGGCATCGGCGGTGGTATGCATGCGGTGCGCAGTCTGACCGTAATACAGCGCTTGGTCGATGGTCCACACCGCGCCGTGCTTCTCGGTCCACTCGACGATGTCTTTTGATTGTTCGGTCACGGTGCGCACTAGGTCGGGTCGAACGCTGTAGTTGTTCGGACGCATGATGTCCATAACGCATGCGTCCACGCTGTCGTTTTCGCCCATGTCCATTTGCTGCTGAGTGCCTACGGCGGGAATCTTGCCGCTTGAAAGCATGGTGGCTCCGCCCAGAACGCTTGTCTTCTCGCACAATGTCACTTGCGCGCCTTGCTCGGCAGCGCTGAGCGCGGCGCACAGGCCCGCTCCGCCTCCGCCGATGACCAGCACGTCGGTTTCGGTTTGCGTCATGCCGGCGATGTCGCTCTTGCGCTTAGCGAATTGATAGCTGCTACCTTGCGACGAGGTTTTTGCTGCGCCCCCGGTCTCGTTCTCGTTGGGCGAGCAAGCGGCGAGCGCGCCTCCCGAGGCAAGCACGACCGATCCCAACCCCAAGCCCTTCAAAAGGTCCCTGCGTGTCAGATTTCCCATGACAATCCCCTTCCTGTAACGGTGCGGGCATCCCGGCCCGCTCTTGGAGCACTATACGTTTGACCGTGCGGGTGCGAAAAGAAACTCTTATATGCCATGAAGCGTCAACTAGAAGTCGACGTATATCGGTAATACCAGGTCAAAAGGGTGTACGTCATGCGCATCGACTTATCTTGCGATGAGGAGCGCAACTTTGTAGGCTTCAAGCGCAGTCGTTTTGTCTATACTGAGAAAAGGGGGATCCGACCGCGTCGTCACTTGTCGGGAGCGGTCGAGGGGACGCGCGAAGGCCATAGGCGAGGGGAACAACCATGGCAAAGTTTCGTATGGATGTCGATCAGAAAAGGTATTTTTGCACGCTGTGCTCGGAGGGCAGCATCACTCGAGCCGCGCAGTCGCTTTACCTTTCGCGGCAAGGTTTGTCGAAGAGCATGAAGAGCCTCGAAAGCCAACTAGGCGCGCAGCTTTTCGTCCGTGGCAAGAAGGGCGTCGAGCTGACGGCGGCGGGCAGGATCCTTCTCCGTTATCTGCACGAAGAGGGTCGGCTGTGGGATGCGTGCGTTGCCGATATCCGTTCGGTTAGCCAAACGGATTCCGAGCTGGTGCGCGTGGGTTTGCTCAGCATGTACGTGGGGTACAGCCAGAAGCGAGGGTTGCTGGCGAGCTTCCAAGATGATCCGCGCGTAAAGATCGAAGTGGTCGACGGCGACCATGATGCATTCTGGAAAGCTATAGCGGAAGGGGAGCTGGAGCTTGCGTTTTCCATAAAGCCTCCTGATGATTTGGGATTGCCCTCAATAAAGCTATGCGACGACGGTTTGTCGGTCTTGCTGTCGGCCAGCGACCCGTTGTCGCGCAAGAGGTTCATCGACTTCGAGACTGATTTGAGGGGGAAGACGGTAATCCAGACGAGCCCTTGCAAAGGCAGGCTGTACGAGGCGACGTTTCGAAAATACGGCATCAACATGACGTTGCTTATGCATGACAAGAACCTTATGTTGGCTCAGGTTTCAATCAGCAAAGGCTGCTTTATTATTCAAACCGAGTACGCAAAAATGCTGGTCACCGATCAGGTTTGCATGAGGCCGCTGATCAATGCGCCCATCGAGATGGACTCTATGCTGGTGTTCGCCCCTGCGCTACGCCCTATGGCGCGTGCGGTGGCGCGTCATCTGCTAGCGCCGTACGGCAAGGAAAGCGAACTCGATGCGTATTTTGGCATATAATAAGCGACATGACCGATGAAGACTACATGCGCATGGCAATCGAGGAAGCGCGCCGCGCCGAAGAGCTGGACGAAGTCCCCATCGGGGCCGTTGTCGTCTACGAGCCCATCGATCCTGGAACGCGCCGCCCCTTGGCCGAGCCGCAGGTGATCGCGCGCGCGTGCAACCTGCGCGAGACTACGCAGGATCCGGCGGGGCATGCCGAGTTCATCGCGCTCAAGCAGGCGGCCGAGCGTTTGGGCGTGTGGCGGTTAACCGGCTGCACGGTGTACGTGACGCTGGAGCCGTGCGTGATGTGCGCGGGCCTTATGCATCAAGCGCGCGTCGACCGCTGCGTGTACGGCGCGGCCGACCCGAAGGCGGGCGCTCTCGGCACGCTGTACGCGGTCAACGCAGACGAGCGCCTCAACCACACCTTCGAAGCTGTCTCCGGCGTTCTGGGCGATGAATGCGCCGAGCTGCTGCGCAGCTTCTTCGCGCGCAAGCGCAAGAAACGAATGGAATCGAAATGACGCAACCGAGCAAGAACGGCGAAAACGCCGTAGACATGCTGGCCGTGGCTCGCATCGCGCAGGGCGTGGACATCGCGGGCTTCGCCGGCCCCGATGCCGTCAAGCTGGTGGCACCGGCGAAAGTGAATCTGTTCCTCGACATCGGCGCGAAGCGCGCGGACGGCTATCACGAGGCCGTCAGCATCATGCATGCGCTCATGCTGCACGACGTTTTACGTATGAAGCTGGCGCCGGGACGCGGAGAAGGTCTATCCGTCGATCTCTCGTGCGTTGCGCGCGAAGGGCTCGCGATGCTCGATGTGCCCGTGGAGAGCAACATCGTGGCGAAGGCCGTGCGCTTGCTGGCTGAAAAATTGGGACGCACGGCTGACGAGACGGTGGTCGCCTGCCTCGAGAAGCACATCCCCGCCGAGGCCGGCTTGGGCGGCGGCTCCTCCGACGCCGCCGCGGCGCTGCTGGGCGCTGCGCACTTGTGGGGCGTGCCAGACGACGATCCGCGTATCGAGGAAGCAGCGCGAAGCCTGGGTGCCGACGTGGCGTTCTTCCTGCATGGCGGCTGCGCTTGCTTCACGGGCGTGGGCGATGCGTTCGACCATGCCCTTGCGCCCATGAACGGCAACGTCGTGCTCGTGAAGCCCGAGGGCGGCGTGTCCACGGCTGCCGCGTACCGCGCGTTCGACGAGCATCCCACGGCCATTTCCGAGGACGATCGCGAAGCAGCCCTCGAAGCCCAGCGCGCTGCCGACGTGCCGCTGCGCAACAACCTCGTGCCCGTTTCCGAGCACCTGCTTCCGGCGCTCGTGGACATCCGCTTGTGGGCTAGCGAGCGCGCCGACGTGCAGCGCGTGCTCATGTCGGGCAGCGGGTCGGCCGTGTTCATGCAGTGCGCCACGTTCGCCGATGCAGGTCGCGTGGCCGCCGAGGCGCGCATGCGCGGCTGGTGGGCGCGTGCTACCATGTTCGGCTCGGCGCGTGCGGCCGTGGTGCCGAACCGCTGAAATTTCGGCAGCCCGATGCATTCGCGAAATCTAAGTGTTACGATTCGGTTTACCAATCGGTAGCGGATTTCCTGAATGGCATGCACGATGGTAGAATGCTAGCCACGTAACAGCAAAGGAGAGCTATGAGCATCCCATTGATCATCATCCTCGTCATCGTCGTCGTGCTGGTTGTGGCCGTGATCGGGCTATACAACAACCTCGTCAAGCTCCGCAACATGGTGGATAACGCCTGGGCGCAGATCGACGTGCAGTTGCAGCGCCGTCTCGACCTCATCCCGAACCTCGTCGAGACCGTCAAAGGCTATGCTGCCCACGAAAGCGGCACTCTCGAGGAGGTTACCAAGGCTCGCACCGCCGTCATGAACGCGCCTACGCCCGAAGGCAAGATGCAGGCCGACGGCTTCCTCACCGGTGCGCTGAAGAACCTGTTTGCCGTCGCGGAGGCCTACCCCGACCTCAAGGCGAACACGAACTTCCAGCAGCTTCAAGCAGAGCTGTCCAACACTGAAGACAAGATCAGCTACATGCGCCAAAGCTTCAACGACACCGTCATGAAGTACAACACTGCGATCCAGACGTTCCCTGCAGTGCTCATCGCGGGCATGATGGGCTTCAAGCAGCGCGATAGCTTCGACGCGACGGCGGGCGCGGAAGTCGCTCCCAAGGTGCAGTTCTAGCCAAGTTCAACGAGCGTCGCGTCTCTGCGCGGCGCTCGTCGAAAACTATTTTGCGTAGGGTTCGCTGCGCTATCTTGGCGCCTCGTGCTGGCGGCCGTGCGCGCTAGCTTCGCTGAGAGGCGTCTTGCCGCCGTGGATCCTGCGCCCGTCTATCGGAGCGGCTTCATGAAGAAGGTTTCATCGCGGAAGCACGATCGATTCGGTCGCGTGCTCGATTCCGACCCGGTCTATCTTATCGCGGCGCTTGCGCTCATGGCGCTGCTCGTGTCGTTCTACGCGGTTCTGTTGGTGAATATGAACGCCATCGATACGAAAACCGAGGATCTCAAGGAACATCCCTACGCGGTCACCGTTGCGGCAGGTCGAGCCGAAACGCTGCTCATGCAAGTGCGAACGCTGGACAACCGCTTAGCGTTCGCGCGCACGCCGGAGACCGTCGCAAGCGTTAAAACGGAGTTCGCCTCCATCGACGAAAACCTGCGCACAGCGTTCAGGGTGGTTGAACAGCGCCATCACGGCAATCCCGAGAAAGTAAAGGACCTGGTAAGCAACTACGAGGAGTTCAGCGAGTTGCAGGATCGGCTTATCGCCCTCAGCTTGAGCGACGCAGACGACGAGGCGGTTGCCGCTTTTCTGGCGAGTGAAATCGACCCGCGCATCGATCGGATGCTGGAAGACAACCAGGCCATCATATCCGCCGCCGCCCGTTCTTTCGACCAGTTGTACAAGGCGGTCGGCAAAACCCGCCAGGATACCATGTTCACGGCGTCGGTGCTTATGACGGCCGTGATGGTGGCGCTGGTGCTGTTCCTCGCGGTGATCAAGCGCAAGAACCGGCAAGAGCGCGAGCTGCAGGAAAGCCTGCGGTGCGCGATGGAGAAGGCGCAGGATGCCAGCGAAGCGAAGTCGCGCTTCCTGTCGAACGTGTCGCACGACATCCGGACGCCTCTCACGGCCATCATGGGACTCGTCGATATAGCCGTCGAGCATATCGACGAGCGCGATCGCGTGAAGGAATGCTTCGACAAAGTGCAGCTGTCGTCGCATCACCTGCTCAATCTCGTGAACGACGTGCTGGATATGAGCAAAATCGAAAGCGGTCAAATCAACCTGTGCTGCAAGCCGTTCGACCTGCATGTCGTCGTGGAAACGCTCGGGTCCATCGTGCGTCCGCAAGCCGATTCGAAGCATCTGACGTTCTCGGTGTTGCGCGTCGACGTCGAAGAGGGGCTTGTGCTGGGTGACGAGATGCACGTGAACCAGGTGCTCATCAACCTGCTTGGCAACGCCGTCAAGTACACCGAGCCGAGCGGGACGGTAAGCCTTGCCGTCGAGGAGCTGAGGGGCGACGAGCGCGTGGAATATGCCGCCCAGCACGGTCTTTCGCTTGAGCCGACCAGCCATGACGGCTTCGATATGTGTATTCGCCTGATCCGCTTCATCGTGGAAGATGACGGCATAGGCATGTCGAAAGAGTTCATGTCGCGTTTGTTCGACCCGTTCGAGCGCGAGGAGGTGCCTACGCGCTTATCGGTGGAGGGGACTGGTCTGGGCTTGTCCATCGTTAAGAACCTCGCCGACCTCATGGGCGGTACCGTACAGGTGCAAAGCGAGCGAGGGCGCGGATCGCGTTTCACGTTGGTGCTGCCGTTCGAAGCTTGCGAAGGGGATGCGTGCAAACTGCAGTTGGAGGAGTCCATCGAGGCCGAGCGCTCGGATGCTGCGGTTTCGGCGGTGTCATGCTCCTGGCAGCATGTGCACGTGCTGCTTGCGGAAGACAACGAGATCATCGGCGAGATAGCGGAGGAGATCATCGCTTCGACGGGCGCCACGGTCGAGCGCGCCTGGAACGGCCTGGATGTGCTCGATCTGCTTGAAGGCGCGCCCGAAGGGCGCTTCGACCTCGTGTTCATGGATATCCAGATGCCCGGCATGGACGGCCTCGAGGCGGCGCGACTCGTTGTCGAACGCTACCGGGAAGCAGGTCGCGCACGGCCGCCTATCATCGCCACCACGGCGAACGCCTACGAGGAGGATCGCCGCCGCGCGCTCGACGCCGGGATGGACGGATTCGCCGTGAAGCCCATCGGGAAAAGCGAGGTGTGCCACCTGTTTGCGACGTTCGTCGACGCTAAGATCGACGAATAGATGGCTCTTCTCGATGATATGAGAGCAACGCGCGCCGGTCTGGTATGATGCGGACAACGCAAGCTGCCGGATGCCCGTGCATCCCGACCTGGGAAAGGAGCACTTTCCGTGTTCGCTCGACTGTTGCGCATCGTCCCGATGCTTATCGTGTTGGCCGTGGTGGCGGCAATCGTATACATCGTGGCCGCATGGCGCTATTCCCCGAACCGAGCGAAAGAGCTGCTCATCAGGATATTCACGGCTATCACGGGCGCCGTTTCGGCGTTCTTCCTGCTGGTGTGCGCCTACGCGTGGCTCGAGCGCAACGGAGCCGTGTTCGATCTGTCGTTCAGCTTTTTGTTGACGGCTCTTATCGGGCTTGCGGCGACGCGGATATGCCGCGCGGTGTTTTTGCGCCACAACCCCGCGTACCGCATCAAGGCCGCGAAGACGACGACTCCGGGTTCCCGTGTCAGGCGTTGGCGGAAGAAATAGGAAAACCCTCTTACGAGGGTTTGAAATGCGGTGGCGGGGCACTCGCTACTTATAGCGAACACCATGGTGCACGTCACGGCCTGGGGTTTCGTCGCGGCGGTGCGCCTGCCTATGCTTGGGGCATGATCTCCTGCTCGCCGTTCTCGTCGAGGTACGGCATGAGGAACACGCCGCCCTGCTCGGTGGTCAGCAGCAGGTACTCGCGGTTGTGCTCGTCGCATACGATTTCCTGGCCGATGCCTTCTGGCAGGTCGTAGATGGGGCCGTCGGTGCGGGCTGGCGATACCTGCACCTCCTGCGCCTCCGATGCCTGGATGGCGAGGCCGGATGCGGACACGATGGCCATGGCCAGCAGCGCGAGCACGGACAGCGCCCACAGCACCCACATCGCGTTCTCGAAGTCGGGGCCCTTGCCAGCGTCTTTGCGGCGCGCCATGGCTACGCCTTTCGGATGGTCATGCGCAGCATGTCGATGGGGCTGTCCGCGTCTTTGCCGGCGCCGCCGTCCTCGTCGTCGTACTCCCACTTGCCCCAGCCGGGCTCCGCGCCCAGCCAGTGCGCCTGGTAGTACAGCTTCCAGTAGCCGGTGGCGTTCGGGTCGGGCGTGTCGTAGTAGCCCTCGATGCCGACGATGGGGCTGTCCGTGTTGCCCGACGCGTTGACGGACTCGGAGCCGTCGGCGCGGATGATCTTGTACCAGCCGCCCGGCCCGAGGTTGCGCGCCTCGAAGTCGTACGCGTAGCAGCCGGGTTCACCGGCGAAGTCGTCTCCGCATGGGCACGCGCAGTTCAAGCCCGTCATCCACGACAGCCAACCGCTCTCGCGGTTGTAAATGCGGTACTCCGGCACCACGGGCTTGCCTTCGGTCGGCACCGGTGTAAAGCCGTCACCGGAGTCCGTAGGCGGCACCAGGATGTAGTCCCATCCGTAGCTGGGCGTGTACGCCGGGCCTACGGACACCTCGTTTCCGGTCTGGTCGCCTTGGCAGCAGCCTTGCACGCCGCCGTGCTCGTCGATGTGAGCGCCGCCCAGCTGCCCCCAGCCGGTGAACATCTCCACGTGGTTGGCCTCGTTGAGCGCGATGCACCCCGGCTCGCAGTCGTACAGGTTGCCGTCGAACGGCACGGCCTGGAAGCCAGCAGCCGTGAAGTCGCGCACCATGGTGCGGGTGTAGCGCGTGCCGCTGGTCGGCACGTCGTAGCCTGCGTGCGCCGCCGCCATGTACATCAGGCTGGAGCAGTCGCAGTCCGGCCCCCAGCGGTTGTTCTGGCTGTATCCGTGCGAGTCGTCCGCGCACCATTCCTTCACGAACGAAACCATCTTGCTCACGCTGCCCATGGCTACTCCTTCCCGCCTACGGTCACGCCCAGCAGAGCGTCAAGCCACTTGCTGGTGAAGCCGACGGACTTGAAAAGCGTGTAGGCGGCCTGCACGCCGCCGACGACGGCGAACGCGCACGTGACCCACGCGCCCGGGTCTGCGGGCACGCCGCCCACGAAGCCGGTCACGACGCCCGCGAGAAGCGAGCACGCCAGCGCAAGGCAGCGGGCCGCCTTGCCGGTCATTGCCTCGGTCTTGATGAGCTGCACCGCGAACGGCACGACGAGGGACAGCACGATGGCCGCCCCGGCTTGCATGATTGTCATGATTCTCTCCTTTAGTTGCTTGCTTCCTTGTCGTACAGCAGGTCCACGCGGTCGCAGATATGGTCCACCTTGGCCGCCATGCCCTGGCTGCGCGCCTGGCTGTTGGCGAGGTCGGCGTGCAGCACCTCGTTGGATGTTGCCACGGACTCCATGAGCGTCTTCATGGCCTCCATGAGCGAGTTGCTGCGCTCCATCTGCGCGGCGATGCGGCCCTCCATCTGCGAGCGCTCGCGGTCGCGCTGCGCGCGCTCGGCAACCTCGGCCTGCTTGCGCTCCTCGCGCTTCACGTCCAGGCCGGCCTTGCGCTCGTTCTGCTTCCTGAACTCCTCCAGAAACTGTCGGCCGAAGTAGAACAAGATGAGCGCCAGGAGCACGCCGCCGAGCCACCACGGGCCGTACGGCGCGAACAGCTCCAGAATTTCCACGCCTACTCCTTCTTGGACGCCTTGATGGCCTCCATCTCCTTCTTGGTGATCTTGCCCGCCTGCAGCAGCTGCTCCAGGCTCTCGTCGTTGTAGAAGCCCGCCAGGTACCATTTCTGGACGCGTTGGGCGTATCGGCTCAGCTTCACGGCCACCTACTCCACCTCCCCCGGCATGCTGTCGTCTTCGTCATCGCCTGGCAGCTCAACGTCTGCGCATGCCGCGACGAGCTCCATCAGCGCCTCTTGGCGCTCCGCCTTGCTCTCCAGGTTCTCCTGGCGGCGGGAGGCGGCGAGGTCGTCGGGCGCCTTCTTGATGTCTAGCATCGGTGCTCCTTCCATAGTTCCTTGTACCAGGCGTCACAGCGCCTGATGAGCCTGAAGCTGTCGCCCTTGCCCGCGTGGTTGCGCCATGCTCGGTAGCTCTCGTCCACTTCAGCGCGCATGATGCGCCCCTTGAGGCTCAGCCTCGCCATCTTCGCTATGCGCCGCCGCATCTCCTTGACGTTCGACGGCTTCACGAACATGAGGACCTTGCCCGTGTCGGTCAGGTGGAAGTCAAAGCCCAGGAATGGCACGCCGTCCCGCAACGGGTACACGCGCGATTTCTTCGGGTTCAGCTCGAAACCCAGGTTATTCAGGGTGTCGCCGAACGCTTCCAGGGCGCGCTCGGCCTCCTCGCGGGTGGCGAAGATGGCCACGGCGTCGTCCATGTACCTGACGTAGTTCCTGATGCCCATGCGGTCTTTCGCCATATGGTCGAGCGGGTCCAGCACGCTGATGCCGGCTATCTGTATCATCTGGCTGCCCGGGTTGTAGCCGACCTCGCCCGGGTACTGGTTCCGCATGACCGCCATGGCCATGGCCATGATCTCGGGCGGCAGCTTACGGGCGAACGCCGCCTCGGCCGTCTCGTGCCGCATGTTCGGGTAGTAGCCCGCCACGTCCATCTGGCATACCCAGCCGTTCGGCCCGTTCTTGCGGTAGTGGCGGCGCATGAACTCCTTCAAGCGCTCGCGGGCGTAGTCGGTGCCCTTGCCCTTCCGGCATGCCGCGTTGTCCGATATGAAGCCGCGCACCATGCGGGGGTAGATGCTGTTGTCGTTGAGGCTGCGCTGGAACACGCGGTCGGCGAAGCCCACGCTCACGATGGTGCGGCGCTTGGGCCTCGTCACGTAGAACTCCCGCGTGGGCCCGCACCTGAACGTGCCCGCCTGCAGCTTGCGGCTCATGGCCAGCGTGCGCTCTGACAGGTTCAGCATGTAGCTGGCGGCGCTGTCCTTCCATATGACGCCGCGCCGGCACTTCTTCGCGCTCTCCCTCAAAGCAAAGAACCCGACGACGCCGTTCAGCTCGCCGGGTTCCAGTTCGGGTGTGGGTCCGGGGCGCGCGATAGCCGCCCGCGTTCCAGCCGCGTCGGCGTCGCCCCGGCGTTGTTCGGCCCTCTCGGGCTCGGGGTCGCGGCTCCCCGCGCCGGTTTCGCCCCGCTCCGCGGCTGCGCCGCAGGCTTCGGTGGGGCTTTCGCCGGTTCGGTCGGGAGCACAGCGCAGCGCGTTCTGCGCGTTGTTGTTGTTGACGTTGCCCGACGTGTTCACGATGAACGTGTTGTTGCCGTTGTTGCGATTAGCGGAACGCGTCCAGACGTTCTGTTCAGCCGCGGCCCCGGCTATCACAGACGCCCGTATCTCTTGGCGTCGGATGCCCTCCATGCGGCTATCTCGTCTCGCAGGTCCATTGTCTTGCCGACCCAGTAGACGGCTCGGCGCTCAGACAGGTGCATGACGTCCCATGCGAGGTCGATGAGGAAAAGCAGCTCGCGGCAGCACGTCATGGCCATGTCCTGCAGGCGGCGCCGCTCGGCGTACAGCTGCGCGTCCTGGCGCACGCGGATGTTGTTGGCGCACCATATGAAGCGCGCTATGTCGAGCGCCGCCGCCTTTATCTTGTCCGTGACGGCGGACTGCTCCGGCTTGAACACCTTCTCGTTCGCCGTGATCTTCAGCACGTACTCCACGAGGTCGCAGGCGTTCACGAACACTTCGAGCTTGCTTTTCTTCCTCAACCTTTTAGGTACCGACAAAGCGGCCTCCTTTTCGAACAGGGGGCGGGCGGTGGCCCGCCCCGGATTGGCATCGATGGCTAGATGGCGCGGGCGGGAGCACAGCGCAGCGCGTACTGCGCGCCGCAGTTGTAGACGTCGCCCGACGTGCTCACGCGGAACGCGTTGCTGCCGTTGCCGCGATAAGCGGAACGCGTCCAGACGTTCTGTGGACTGGTCTTGCCGTTGATGGCGTAGGTGATCAGCTGCGGCCACGTCTGCCACAGCGCCAGCGGCGTCGGGGACTGCGCGACGCGCGCCCAGTACTCCCACGCCTCGCCCTCCTTGCCCTTCATGCCGGACTCGCCGAGCGCCAGGAAGTGCTCCTCCATGCTCGGCAGGAACACGAGGTCGTAGGTGGTGTCCAGCACCGGCTCGCTGTCGGTGCCCTCCTCGCAGTAGGGCACGCCGGTGACGACCTTCACGCGGCGCATGACGGCCAGCTCGGCCTCGGGGATGCCGTCCAGGAAGCCGCGCTTGCCGACGTACTCCGGCGGGCGGTCCCACTTGTTCTGCGGCTTCCACCAGTTCGTGCCCTTGCCGTTGAGGTACTGGCGCAGCGCGGACTGGCTCCAGCGGTTGTAGCCGTAGGCGCAGCGGTAGATGCTGTTCATGTTGCCGTCCGGCTTGGTGCCGATGGTGCCCAGGCTCGTGCCCTGCGCACCCTCGCTCATGCCCACCGTCTCGATGGGGTCGGCGTCGCTCACGGTCTTGTAGGACTTGACCTGCCACGTGCCCGGGTCGCGGTCCGGTGCGTACTCCATGCCGGCCAGCACGCCGCCCTTCGGCACGTCCTTGGCGAGCGTGAACTGGTAGGTCTTGCCCTTGACCACGTTGGTGCCCCACGAGGCGCCCATGGTCAGGTTGTAGGTGCCCGCGGCCAGCGCGGCCTCGCAGTACCAGAAGGCCTCCTTCTGGTCGAACTGCGTGCCGAAGGGCAGGGTGTAGTGCCACTGCAGGATGGTGCCGGGCAGCTTCTCGCCGTCCTGCAGTTCCAGCTCGGCGGGGAAGTGGCACACGTCGTTGGCCACGTCGTAGGCGGTGCCGCCGTCCGGGTCGGTCCACTTGGAGGTGATCTGGTCTCCGATACCGAGCACGTAGGGCGCCAGGCCGTCGCGGCTCATGCGCGCCAGGCCGTCCCAGTTCGTCTTCAGCGCCGCAACCTTGTCGTGCGCCATCGCCTGCAGCGCGCCCGCGATGGCGCGGCCCGTGTCGTCGGTGATGATGGGGTATTCCACGATGGTGTTCTCTGTTGCCACGTTACGCCTTCTTTCTCACGGCCACGCACAGCTGGCCCTTGTCGTTGACGGTGATGCCGTTGGTCAGGCCGAGCACGGCCTTCTCCCACTCGGCCATCTTCCGGCTGTAGTTGCTCGCGCGGTCGGCCTCTGCCACCACGCGCCGCGCCTCCTCCTCGACGCGCGCCTGCTCCTGCGCCGTGGCCTTCTCCGTGATGGCCGTGCAGGAGTTGATGGCGGCGGTCGCCTGGCGCGTGATCTCGTCGGCGTTGGCCGCCATCTCCTGGGACTGCTCGATGATGCGGTCCAGCATCGGCACGTACGCGCCGGTGACGGCGTCCGTCAGGTCCACGTTGTCCAGCACCTCGATGCGCAGGCTGTTGGTGGAGCCCGTGAAGTCCTGACCGACCACGCGGAAGTACGCCATGGTGATGGAGCCGCGCACGGCCGCAACTGCGTCGGGGAAGCGGTACGTGAACTGCCCCGATTGGTCCTTGACGGTCACCTCCTCCATAATGGGGCGGCCGCCTGCGTTCTCCGCCATGAACGACACGGTGCAGGCGGCCAGGTTCACGGGCTCGCCGCCGTCGAGCAGCTGGAACGTGCGCTCCAGGCTTCGCGAGTCGCCGCGCCTGGCGCGCAGGCAGACCACGGGCATGAACTGCGTGCTGGTCTTCTGCAGGTCCAGCACGATGATCTCCCTCATCTCTTCTCCTCTCTCATCCGATGGTTCCCAGCACGATGCCGCCGCTCGGCAGCATCAGCACCAGCGCTATATCGCCGGCCTTCGCGGAGACGCCGGACAGCTTCGCGCACGGCGTCGGCTCGTCGGCCCCTCGCAGCAGCACGTTGACCGTGCCGCCGGACACGGAGCGCACGGGCGCCCTCGTGTGGTACTCGCGCGGTCCCGATTCCGGCCACAGGGCGCGCGCCAGCTCGTCCGCCAGCTCGCCGCTATTTGTCGACATGCCATGCCACCTTCCCGCTCGTCTCGATCTTGAAGTCCGGGCGCAGCAGGCGGCGCATGGTGATGGTCGTCTCGCCGCCCGGGCCGAAGTCCACCTCCTTGGCGGTGATGCCGCCCGTGAACCTCTTGCCCGAGCGCTCGTAGTCGACCAGCCCGCACTCGCCGACCTGCGCCGGGACGAACAGCCCGGGCACCGTTACGTACTCGATGCGCGTGGAGTTGTCCGCCAGCTTCTTCTCCGCAAGCGCCTTGAGCGCCGCCAGCATCTTCTCGGGCGTGTCGCCGGACAGCTCGGTCACCTCGTCGTCCAGCTGGCGCTCGCGGCGGCGGACCGTGGTGCTCGCCTCGCTGCGCGGGTCGTCGTTGCGCGCCTCGGCGAACAGGCCCACCGAGTCGTCCTCGTACCACAGGCGCACCACGTTTGGCGTGTCCGCCCTGTTGTCCTTGGCCTTGATGGCGGGGAACGAGAAGCCCGTGCCGTCGTCCGGGAACGTCCAGGTCGCCTCGCGCTCGGTCGGCTCGACGTACGGCTGCATCTGCACGGTTCCCCACGCGTCGGTGGTGGCGCTGCCGAAGCCCGCCGCCGACAGCAGCCAGTTGGCGATGCCCAGCCAGCTCTCGTCGCGCTCGAACGTGTGGGGACTTGAGAGCTTGTACGCGGACGGCGCGGCGGTGACGGGAAGGCCGAGCGCCCGCAGATGCTCCGCCGCCGTCTCGACGGCCTTGGTGCCTGCGGGCAGCGTGAGCGGGCAGCCGGGGCCGCACGTGGCCACCGTGAGCATGCCCGCCAGGTCTGCGCTGCCGCTCACGAGCGCGCCCTCCAGGCTCGTCTCCCCGACTTCGAGGAAGCCCGTGGCCACCGGCCCCTCCCAACGCTCGCCCCACTGGTTCGTGAAGCCGTAGTAAACGCGGATTGCGTCGGACTCGTCGGGCACCGCCGCGCCCTCGAAGTCGATGGAGCCGGTGACCTTCAGCTCCTTGAACATGCTCTCGGACGACTTGCCGCCGGTGATCTGCCAGTAGTCCTCGGCCTCCTCCATGCTCGGCCACTTCACGCGCCGGAACGTCCAGCGCTCCTTGTATCTGCTGCCGTCCCATCTCACAGGGCATCACCGTCCGTCCTCGTCACGTTGAGGGACACGTCCCACGCCTGCTCCGCGTTGCCCAGCGACGGCGTGAACGACGCCTTGGCCACGCCGTGGAACACGAAGCCGTACAGCGTCTTGAACACCATCGGCTCGCAGCTGCGCACCGCCTCGTAGAACCGCATGGCCTCTTCCCTGCTCTTGAGCCTCACGGTCATGTCGTGCGGCTCCTCCACGTTCTCGCTCGACACGACGACCGGATAGCGCTTGCCGGCAATCTGGTACGTCGAGAAGCTGGGCTCCACGCTGAACTCGTCGCCCGGCGCGTACATGCCGCTGGCGATGCCGCCGGACCAGTACACGAACAGCAGCGGCGACCCGATGCGGCCGGGGTAGCTGGCCTCGCTCACGGCGCCGGAGTCGGCGAAGCTGGCCGTCTCGTAGCTGTAGTCCGTGTTCAGCGGCGCGTATCGGTCCACGACCATGGAGCCGTCGTGCAGGTCTTCCGCGAGCAGGGTGCGCACGCCGCCGACGTTGCGCCACAGGCTGCACGTCTTCATGGCCACGGCGGCGTCGGTTCGGCCCTCGCGCACCGTTACCGCGACATAGCCCGTGGACGGGTCCGGCACGGCGTCCGCGACTGCCGTCGATGGCAGCACGTACGACACCGACACCGCGCGCGAGGCGCTGGCCTGCAGCGTGGAGCTTGAGCGCACGGACGCCTCAAGCGTGTAGGCGGCCCCGTCGCGCGGCAGCCACTCGCCGCTGCGAACGTCGAACTCCAAGCCGTCCATGAGGTCTCGCGAGAACACGGCCGCGCCGTCCGCGTCGCGCACGGTCAGGGTGCCGGCCGCCAGCTCGCCGCTCGGGTCGCTGTATCGAATCAGCACGTGCACGGGCGTGTTCTCGATGGCGAAGTCGTCGGCGGGCTGCTCGATGGTCACCGTCGGCACCTGCCGCACGTACGTCGATACGGCGACCGACCACGGGCCGAAGTCCGCATGGGCGCCCTTGGTGCGGGCCTGCACGGTCAGCTTGGCGTTGACCGCGAACGAGTTGTCCAAGGAGGCGGAGGACGCGCCGCCGTTCACGTCCGCCACATGCCACGTCGCGCCGCCGTCCGTGCTCCATCGCCACTGGGCGGCCGTCTGCGCCGAGCCGTCGATGGGGTTGTGGCGCCACGCTACCGTTATGCTCGCCTGTGTCTTCGGGATGACCTGCGAGCTTGACGGCGACGTGATCGTGGGGGCCGCGGGCGCGCAGATGGTCACGATGCCGTCCGACTCGACCCATGCGCTCGCGAGGTCTCCGCATACGTTGCGAACGCGGTAGTACCACGTGCCTCCGCCGGGGTCGTCCTCGAAGTCCGTCGCCTTGCCATGCGTGGTACGGACCGCCGTCCACGTTTCCAAGTCCGGGCTTCGCTCTATCTCGGTGCCCGTCGCGGTGTTCGCCCCGTTCTCGAAGACGCCCTTCACCTTGGTGTCGGACACGCGGGACATCTTCGGCTTGCCCGGAGCGCACGGGGTGTTGTAGACGGTGCCGGTCTCGACCCACGCTGAAGCGCCCGCGGCGTTGCGGCTTCTCACGCGGTATCGCCACGAATGGTTCGCGCTCGTCGAGCGGTCCACCTTCGTGCTGCCCGCCGCTTCGATGGCGCCGAAGTCCGACCATGCGCCGGCGTCCATCTGGCGCTGCACGTCGTGCGCCAGGTACAGGCCGGCGCATGGGCTTCCTGGCACGATGGACAGCGTGTTCTGCGTGTCGGAATCGCGCGCCACGCTCGCGGACTTCGGTGCGTTCGGCGTCGTTGCTACTGCGTTCGTGTACTGGTGCGCGGGGGCGTTCCCCGCGCTGTTGTGCGGCAGCACTCGGAACTTGTACAGTCGGTTCGGCTCAGCCTGGTACGTGTACGCCGTGACGTCTCCGCCGCAGTCCTCGGCCAGCTCGTACTCGCCGTCGTCTATGGACACGTCGACGTACACGCCGTCGTATGGGCGCGCGTCGGTCGTGTTGCTGCGCCACGTCACGAGCACCGTTCCGTTGCTTCGGAGGACTGCTACCTGGCTCATGACGTTGTTGGGCTTCCACGTCGGCACGTCCGGGCTGTACCATGCGTCCACGGAGCTGTTGTAGTGGGTGTTGGACCAGCCCAGGTACCACACGGACGCGCTCACGTGCGCGCTGCCGCCGTAGCCGACCCAGCCGTAGTCCTGCCACCCGCTGTCGCCGTACCATCCCGTGCCGTACAGCCGCAGGCGCCCGCCCCACGAGGTGTCCGCGATGGTGCCGCCGAAGTTGCCGCTGTCGACGTAGCAGCTCCGCTTGTACTGGACCCATGCGCGGCCCTCCTCCTGTGCGGAGGTTCGGAACTCGACGTAGGCGTACATTTTCGCGTCGGGGCCGCTCGCATTTCCCCAAAATCCCTTGGCCATGCTCCTCTATCCTCTCGTCCTCGTCGGGTTCGCGCGCTTCGCCGCCAGCACGAGGTTGACGAAGTCCTCCAGCGTGGCGAGGTCGCGCAGCTGCTCCATGCTCACCGTCACGTCGCCTATGTTGTAGACGACCGTGCCGCCGGCCCGCGCATCCGCCCCTCGCGCCGCCAGACGGCGGGCCACGGCGTCCGCGTAGGGGTCCATCTCACGGCCGGACAGCGGCACGACGGCCTCGGGGCCGGCCTCGCCGATGCCGACGACGCTCGCGCCCATGGCGATGGCGCCGGTTCGGTACCAGCTCACCGAGATGCTCGGCACGCTCGGCGGCATCAGGCTGAACTCGCCGCTCAGGCTGAAGTGGGGGAGGGCGATGTGCGGGAACTCCAGGTGCAGCCCAGCGAAGAAGCCGCTGATGGCGTCGAGCGCGTTGGACACGGTGCTCTTTGCGCCGCTCATGGCGTTCTCTATGACCGACCTGATTCCGTTGAACGCCCCCGACACCGCGCCCGTCACGGCGTTGCACGCGCCGACCGCGACCGACTTGATCGAGTTCCAGATGCCTGAGAAGACGGACAGGATGCCTTGCAGGATGCCGCTGATGATGCTCGACATGCCGTTCAGGATTCCGCTCACGCCGGAGCTCATCATCGAGAAGTCTCCGGTGACCACGCCGACGATGAGGCCCAGCACCGTCTGGAAGATGCCCTGTATCACCTGCCAGGCGCCCTGGATGATGGACGACAGCGCCGCCATCACGTTGGTGACGGTCGCGAGGATCGTCGCGAACACGTTGGCGACCGTGTCCATGATCGACGTGAGCACCGGCACGACGATGGCGATGATGACGGTGAGCGCCGCCTCGATGATGGGCAGCAGCACGTCCATCGCCGCCTGCACGGTCAGAACCAGCTGGTCCACGAACGCCTGGACGTACGGCGCCAGGAACGCGCATATCTCCTGAACCTTCGCGCTGATGGCGTCGACGGCGGCCAGCACCGTGGCTCGGAACGTCTCGGACGTGTTCCACAGCGTCACCAGGACGGCCACCACGGCGGCTATCGCGGCCGCCACGGCGAGCGCCGGGGCGAGCGGGACAGCGAAGGCCCCGCCGAGCATGAGCAGGCCCTCGGACAGCGCGGGCAGCATCGCCACCACGGAGCCGAACACCACGAGCAGCGGGCCGACCGCCGCGACCAGCGCCAGCACCACGGCTATGGCCGTCTGCGCGCCGGAGGGCAGGGACGCGAACGCCTCGGCGACGTTGCCGATGACGCCCGCCACGGCGGTGATGGCAGGCGCGAGCGCCGAGCCGAACGCGATGGACGCCGACTCGATGGCGCCGCCCATGTTCTCCAGCGCCCACGACAGCTCGCCCTTCTGTGCGTTGGCCATCGTCTCCGCGGCGGTCGCGTCGTTGGTCGCGGCTATGTACTTCTGCAGGCCCTCGCTGCCGGACTGCATCAGGATGGCGGCGGCTCGCGAGGCGTCGGAGCCGAAGATGGTCTGCAGCGCGGCGTCGCGCTCCGCGTCGCTCAGCGTGCCCAGCTTGCCGGTCAGCTCGTCGGCTATGCCGGTTATGTCCTTCATCTTGCCGTTGGAGTCGCGGACCTCCAGGCCGTACGCCTCCATGGCATCGGCGGCCTGGTCGGTCGGCGCGGACAGGCGCTGCAGCATCGTCTTCAGGCTGGTGCCCGCGTCCGAGCCCTTCACGCCGTGGTCGGCGAACAGGGCGAGCGCGGCGGCCGTGTCCTCCAGGCTCCATCCGGCCAGCGACGCCTGGGCGCTGCACTGGCTCATGGCCTGCGTGAGGTCCGACACGTCGGCGGAGGACGCGTTGGCGGCGCCTGCGAGCGCGTTGGCGATGCGGGTGGCGTCCCCGGCGCCCAGGCCGAAGCTGCCCATCATCTGCACCGTGGTCTCGGCCGCATCGGCCAGGTTGAGCTGGCCGGCCGCCGCGAGGTCCATGGACGCCGCGAGCGCGCCGCCCTTGATATCCGCCTCGGTCAGGCCGCCCTTGGCAAGCTCCACCATGGCCTGCGCGGCCTCGGTGGCGCTGAACACGGTGTCCGAGCCGAGCTGCAGGGCGAGCTGGCGCAGGCCTTCCGTGTCGGCGGACGCGTCGCCGAGCGCTCCCTGCACCTGGCTCATGGCGTCGTCGAAGTTCGCGGCGACCGAGATGGCGGCGCCGCCAGCCGCCACGATGGGCACGGTGAGCCCGAGCGTCATGGAGCTGCCCAGGTCGGTGATGCCCTCGCCGAGCGCCTTGGTGGCCGCGCCGCCCTTCTTCAGCCCCTCCCAGTTGAGCTTTCCGTCCTTGCCCTTGATCTCCTCCATGGAGACCTTTATCTTCTTCAGCCCGGACACGACGCCCTGGTCGTCGAGGCGCGCGAGCACGGAGACGGCGTTGGATGCGCTACTCATCGGCGCTCACCGCCCGCCCGGCCGCGGCGAACTCGCTCGCGAAAGCCGACGCCATGGCGTTGTTGGCCGCCGCCATGCGGTCTCCCTCGGGCCGCTCGCCGCGCAGCGCGAAATGGCGCGCCCTGGCGCGGAAGGCCTCGACGTATTCTCTGTTGTCCTTGGTTTCCTTCGGGCATTTCGCCGTCCGGTAGTAGATGGCCTGCTGCAGCGGGGTCTCCCCGGACTCCATCAGGCCGGCCACGAGGTCGAGGAACGCGCCGTAGCTCATCGAGCCGGCCACCTCGTCCCAGTTGACGCCGTATGCCTGCAGGAGAGACGCGCGGATGCGCCCGGCGTCCTCGTCCCAGTCGAACACCGGCTCCTCGCTTCCCGCGGCACCGCGCGTGCCGTAGAGGTCGACGCCCATGGCATCCCAAAGCACGGAGTCCACCATGTCCCAGAAGCGCTCGCGCCCCGCCTTCTCCACGGCGGCGGCGAGGTCGGGGAACAGCATGGCGGGCAGCAGCTGCTGCTTGTCCTCCTCGGTCAGCTCGGCGTCGGCGAACAGCTCGTTCACCAGCATGGCGTTGCGTGCGGAGTCGCACACGTCGAACTGTTCGCCCTCGTATTCGTATGTTGAGCAGAAGCGGCCGTTAACGGCCTTGCTCTGCGTCGTCAGGCTTCTGCTCATCCGCCACCACATCCTGTAGGTAGTGCGCTGCCTTGCTCTGCTTCACGTCGTTCAGGCGGTCGAAGATTGCCTGGCACACGGTGGCGAATACCTGGACCATGACCAGGTTGCATTGCTCGGGCTTCAGGCGCACGCCGTCGCCGCAAGCCGTCAGGATTGCGTCGTATGACTCCTCGCCGATGGCGTCCTTGATGACCGGCCCGATGACGTTCGCCATCTTGACGGACAGCTGGTCGAGATTCTTGCGGTTGGCGGTCTTGGCCTTGATCGAGTCGAGCGCGAGCGCCTTGTCGCGCGCCGCGATGCACTTGGCCGCGATGGCGTTCACGTTGGTGTCCGTGCAGTCGATGGAGCACGTCACGGTCTCGTCGCCGATCTCCACCTCGAAGCGCTCGAACGATTTCTTGACTTTCAGGGTTCTCATGGTTGCGCTGCCTTCCCATCGTGCGCTGCGACGTTAAAAAAAAGGCCGGGGCTGCAGCGCGTAACCCCGGCCTTCTCGGCATGTTCTCCCAGCTGTCGCCCAGCGGCTAGGAAGCGCTGACCGTCACCTTCACGACGGTGGATACGGACGGCTTGGCGGCGCATTTGACGGCGAGTCGCGTCTCGCCGGCCTTCAGGCCCGTCACCACGCCGTCCATCGAGACGCGCGCGATGGCGGTGTCCTCGATGGCGAACAGGCAGCGCGTGCTCGCGCCCTCCGGCAGGACGGACGGCTTGATGGCCGCCGCGGACTTGTTGGCGGCCACGGTGACCTCCTGCGCCACGGTCACGCTCTCCGGCAGGAGGACGCCCGCCGCGTCGGTCACGACCGTGGCGACGTCGGAACGGGACAGCGAGCATTTGAAGCTCGCCTTCTCGTTGGCGGCGCCGTTGGGGCCGTTGGCTGCGATATCGAGGACGGTGCAGGGCGCCTCGATGCACTTGCCGGTCGGGTCGGTGACGCGGTAGCGCGTCTTGCGCGCGGCGCCGATGCCGTCCTCGATGGAGGCGACGTAATCCTGGAAGGGGTCGCCGATGAGGCGGTGGCCCTCGACGCTGTACTTGGCGTTGACGCCGGTGACGTCGGTCTCGGTGTTGCCGCCGCCGTTGTAGTAGGCGTCCTCGCTCGTGCTCTCGCTGTTGTCCTTGCTGATGTCTGAGATGCCGGGGCCGACCCACGCCCAGGTGCGCTTGTCGCCGTTCGGCGTCGTGTCGACCTCGACCACGTGCTGGTAGTTCAGCGCGAATCCGATGTCCATTTAGAGCTCCTTAATCTCGATGTGCGCGGTGGCCTCGACCACCCACACGTTGCGGCCGCTCTCGTCCCACTGGACGGGGCGCGGCTTCACTGTCTCGATGCGAATCATGCGGTAGCTGCCGTTGGCGCTGTCCAGCGGCACGGTGCGCAGCGTGCGCTCCGCCAGCAGCGCATCGCCCATGGCGTCCAGCTCCACCCGCCTGGCCACGAACAGGCTCAGGCGCACGGCCGTGTCGAACGCGAGGTCGAAATAGCTGTCCTCGCCGCCTGGCACGCCTGTGCGGATGGCGCAGAACTCGGCGTGGCGACGGGCGTCCGGCAGGTACGTGAACACGTCGCGGATGCCCGCGCCCTCCAGGCGAGCCCTCACGACGTCCACGAGGTCGAGCGTCTTGCTCTCGTCCATGCGTCCCTCCTAGTAGTCCATGTACAGCCGGCGCGCGAAGTCGCGCAGGTCGCCGCCGTCCTCCCGCGCGCACTTCTCGTCCCAGTGGTCGGTCGTCGCCGGGTCGGTGTGGCGCATCGGCTCGTAGTACTGACGCGCCGCGTATGGCGTGTTCCACGTCAGGATGCCCGCGCCGTAGTCGGAGTTGACCGGCTCGCTGGAGCGCAGGATGGTCTCGCGCACGGGCACGTACTTGCGCATGACGAACGCGCAGCGCCTGGCGTACAGCTCCTGGCGCCTCTTGCACTCGGCCGGCGCGGTGGCCAGGTCGATGCCCTTGGTCACTATGTCCACGGACACGCTCATCGCAGCTCCACCTCCCAGTGGTGCACGCGGCCCCTTTCGTCCACGTAGCGCGTGCAGGACGACACGCAGCACTCGGGGCCGCCGTCGACGCTCACGAGGCTGCCGGCGGGCAGCTCCACGGCCCCCGCGGTGTTCACGGCGTCGACGAACAGCAGCCCGCTCGTGCCGTCCTGCAGCTGGTAGTCCGTGGCGCGCACGGACGCCTTCTGCTCGTAGCGCACGCCCAGCAGCTCCACTGGGTCCGAGAAGCCCTGCCTGCCGCCGTCCTCGGTCGGGATGCGCGCGGCGGCGCGGCTCGGCAGCAGGCGCTTCGGTATGGGCACCATGGCGATCACCCCAGCCCCTGGTACAGCAGGCCGGAGCCGGACAGCGCCCGGCGCACGGCCTTGGAGACGTCCGCCTCGTAGGCGCTCCCGCCCTGGCCCTGTTCGATGGTGAGCGAGCCGAGCCGCACGGTGCCCGAGTCGCACACGCCGCCGCTGAAGCCGTAGGCCGCGTCCACGTCCAGCGCGGCGCACACTGCGGCCTTGTACGCCGCCACCTGCTCCTCGCCCTCGGGGACGTTGAAGCCGATGGCCTCGCGCACCGCGGACACGGCGGCGGGAAGGTGCGCGCACACCTCGTCCCAGGTGTGCGCCCCCTTGTAGTCCGCGCTGCGCACCTCCGGCAGCATGGCTACCCCTCCGTCGGGGCCGCGGGCTTCTTGCGCGTGCGCTTCGCCGGTGCGGGTGCGGGCTGCGGCTCCGGTTCGGGCTCCGCGTCCGGCTTCTCGGCCTGTTCGGGTTCTGCCTTCTCCGGTTCCGTCTGCGGCTCCTCGGCTCGCTCGGGCTGCGTCTGCTCCTGGCCGACCTCCGCCGGCTTCTCGGCCGGCTCCTCGGGGAAGGTCAGCCCCACGATGGTGCCCATGCCCTACTCCGTCTTGCCGACGTGGGCGTAGATCAGGCCGTTCTTCTGGAGGTACACCAGGAGGTCGTGGAACAGGCGGTACTGCCACTTGTGGGCCTCGTCGGCCTGGTTCACGTCCGGGCTGAAATAGCGCAGCTTCTCGTGCTTGGAGATTGCCGCGGCGGCCTCGGGGTGCATGACGATGAAGTTCAGCTTCTTGCCGTCGGCCGCCTTCTCGTAGCCGCCCTTCTCCTCGCCGGAGGTGGTGCCGTCGAGCAGCTTGATGGCGGAGTAGAAGCGGTCGGCCGCCACACCCACCATCTTCATCTCGTCCCAGGTCGCGAAGTTGGTGTTCGGGGCCTGGCCCGCGGACAGGCGGTACGCGCTGGACAGGCGCAGCAGCTTCTTGACGTTGCCGGAGTGGTAGAACAGGCACTCGCTCAGCTTTGCGCCGTGGTCCTCCATGCACTGCTCAGCGTCCAGCACGGCCTTGGCGGTCGCGTCGGCTTCGGCGAGGTCGGCCTGCACCGTGTTGCCGGCCTGCTTGGCCAGCTCGGCGAAGCGCAGCGCGTCCACCTCGGGCACGACCTTCGTGCGGGCGAACTCGCCCATGGCTCGGGCGCTGACCAGCTTGGCGCGCTCCTCGTCGTCCAGCACGTCGATGCTGAACTCGCGGTCGCGCTCGTAGCGCAGCTTGTAGTCCTCCCACTCAAGGGAGATGCCGCCCTTGGTGAAGCCCTGGCCGCGCACGTGGGTCGCCAGGCCGTCCATGTCCATCTTCGCGATCTTGATGGTGCCGTTTCCGCTCATCTCGCCCAGCAGGTCCTGGTTCATGTTCAGGTCGCCGGTGACGGTCTCCTGCATGATGACCTGGTCCAGTCGGGTGGTGAACTTCGTGATGAAGGCACCGAGATTGTTTGCAGGCATGTCCTGCTCCTTCCTAGTTCTTCTTCAGGCCGAACGCGCGGTCGAGCTCCGCGTCGTCGTCGCCTGCGGTCCCTTCGGGCTTCTTGCCCGTGGTGCCGGTCTGTTTGTCCTTGCCGAACAGGTACGGGCACTCCTCCTTGAGCTTGGCCACGTCGCCGTCGTAGTCGTCGAGCAGCGCCTTGGCCGCCTTGGCGTTCACGCAGCCCGCCAGTTCCAGCTTGTGGGCCACCTTCTCGTCGTCCAGCTCGGCCTTCATGTCATCAAGCTTCTTCTGGAGGTCGTCGCGCCCCTCCTTGGTCTTGGCCGCCTCGTCGATCTGCGCCTGCAATTCGGCGATGCGCTTGTCCTTGGCCGCCAGGTCGCGCTCGTACTTGTGGCGGTTCACGGTCGCGCCGGGCTTGCCGCCCTCGCCTGCTCCGCCGCCGTCTCCGTCGTTGCCCTCCTGGCCATCGCCGCCCTGCGGCTCCGTGCCGGCGCCCGCCGGCTCGTTGGCCTTGGGCTCGTTGCCCTCCTGGCCCTCGGTTCCTTCGGCCGCCTTGTTGTCGGGGTCTTGCGCTCCCATGTCCGTACCGTCCTTTCCGGTGTTTGGTTGCCGCGCTTCACTGCGCGCTCGGTCGTCTCGCAGCTGTTGCCGCCGCTGCCGCGCATGGGGCCGTTCCCGCCGCCCCTCGCGATGGTTCGAATGGTCGGCCGTGTGTCGCCTGGCATGAGAAAAGCCGCCCCGTAGGGCGGCTCTGCGTCGGTTCTATGCGGTTGTTTTGCGCTGGGGCTAGTCCGGGAACAGCTCCATGATCGCGCACCATTCGCTGGTGAGCGCGGGCACGATGCGCGCTGCGCCTGCCGTCTCGTCGATTATCGGCAGCGGGAAGTCTGCCGCCTTGCCGGAGAACGATAGCGAGTGGGCGGTGCTTGCGCCGTGCTGGACGGATGCGCCCAATTCTATCGGCATCGCCAGCTCGTCTTGCGTCTTTTTCAGCGCTTCTGCTACGTTCATCGTTTCTCCTTGCAGCATCGCTTTATCAGGTCCGTGAATCTGCGGTCGTCTATGCGCATGCAGTAGGTCTGGTTCTTTTTCGCCGCGGCGAAGTAGCGGGAGCAGTCTCCGTCGTTGCTCTGCGGGTCCACGAAGCGCGTCGCTCCGTTCACCCTCTCGGCGATGAAAACATGGCCGGAGTTGCCGCCCTTCCATTGTACGCGCACGATGGCGCGGGCGCCATCCCCCCACTGTTCCATCAACTTCTCGACCTTGCCGCGGGTGTTTGCGCCGCTGTTGCTGAAGCACGGCACGAGGTCTGCGTTCTCGTACACGTGCGGCCAGCCGTTCTGGTCCGTCATGTAGGGGAGGCGGTCTCCCTTGCCGCCCCGCGGCTTGGCGGTCACATCGAAGCCCCTGCGGCGTGCTTCGTATGCGCTCACGCAGCGCTGGCAGTTAAACGCCCACTTGGGGTCGAGCGGCTTGAAGTTCGGGTTCGTTTTCGCCAGGTCGTCGGCTGCCGTGTGGTCGCCCTCTATCCTCTTGAAAAGGGCGGCGTGCCTGCCTATCGGCTTCGGTTTCGCCGTCTTCTTCAGCGTGGCGATGATTCCGCTGAACACGCGCCGCTGCTCGCCTGCGGTGAGGGTGGGGAAGTCGGACGGCTCCATGCCCTGGCGCTTCATCTCGTCGGCGATGGCGCGCTTGACGGCGGTCTTGCTCACGCCCGCCCTGGCCATGGCGGCCTGCGCGGCCTTGCCGGCCAGCAGCTCGTCGACCTTGCGCCCGCTCGACGCGATGCGGGCGCCGCCGGCCATGTCGCCGGCCCACTCGCGCGCCGGATGGCGGTGCAGCACGGGCCTGCCCGTGACGCTCAGGGCGTTCGACTCGGCCACCAGGCGGCGCATGGCGTCCTGTCTGCGGGCCAGCAGCTCCTGGGCCTTCACGACCTCTGCGCGCGCCGCAGGGCTTGGCGCCGCGTCGTGGCAGATGCGGGCGCCGCTCAGCTCGCGCTTGGCCTCGCGGATGGCGCGTTCTCCCGCTCGCTGGCGCTGCTCCAGGGCGTACACCTGCTCGCCCGGCAGGCCGCTGGCATGCTTGGGGTCGCGCTCGTAGGCGCGCTTGGCGCCCGGCAGGTACGGGCCGAAGCTGTGGCGGCAGTTCGCGCCGAGCAGGCCGTCCACCGAGCCGTAGCCCGTGGCGGCCTCCAGGCCGTCGTAGGTGCGCCCGTCGACCGTCACCGTCCCGCGCCAGCCGTAGACCTGGCCCTGCCACGACGCATGCGTGGGCCGGGCGTTGGGGTGGCTGGAGACCTCGACCAGCTGGACGCCGTAGCGGTCCATGGCGTCGGCGGTCATGCGCGCCCCGTCCTGGGCTATCTGCGTGCGCACGTGGCGGCGCACGGCCACGTCGGCGCGGTTGGCCACGGTCGCGTTGCCGCCCGCGTCCACGTACTGCACGATGCGCACGCCGTCGCGCTCCAGCTGGCGGACCGCCGCGTGCAGCGCCCGCTCCGCCGTCTCCACGCCCGCGTTCACCTTGGCTATGGCGGCCGTGGACGCCTGCAGGAACGCCTCAACGGCTCCGCGCTCCATGCCCAGGTTGTCGCGCTCCAGGATGGCCGCCAGGCCGCGCAGCGTGGCCTCCATCTGGCGCGGCCACGCCTTCTCCGTGCCGGGCCTGCCGATGCGCTCCATGTCGTCGGCGTCCGATGCCCGCAGGTGCCTCTCGACCGTCGCGCGCAGCTCCGCGTCCACCTCGCCGGCGTGCGACGCGATGATGCGCCGCAGCTCGTCGGCGTGGGTCTGCCCGAGCAGCGCGGCGGCGGTAGCGCTCCTGGAGGTCACGCCGCCGCCCGACAGCATCAGGCGCGCCAGGTAGTCCAGCATCTCGGCCTCGATGCCGCGGTATACGCGGGCCAGCTCCTCGCCGGCCTCCTCCAGCGCGTCCGGGGACAGCATCAGAATCCCTCGTCCACGACGGCGGCGGAGGGCACGGCCTCGGCCGCCTCCTGCTCGCTGAAGCCGTGCCACTCCATGAGGTAGCGCTGCTTCAGCGCTGGCACGCCCAGGGCCGCTATCTCGGCCAGGGCCATGTTCTTCTCGGTCTGCGTGTCGGTGATCACGCTGTCGTCGAACTGGACCATGACCGCGCCGAAGTCCTCCTCGATTGCCGCGCCGCAGTGGATGCGCGCGCAGTTGAGCAGGCTGGTCACCACGCGCTGGATGGCGCCGCGCAGCACGTTCTCGTGCTTGCGGACGTTGCGCATCAGCGCGGAGTTGTCGGCCGTCACCTCGGTGGCGGTCTTCATGCCGCCGCTCTTGTCAAGCGCGAAGTACTGCTGGCCGAAGCCGCACAGCTCGCCCAGCTCCGCCAGGGCCACGTCGAACGCGCTGCGCAGCGGCTCGATGCGGATGTTCGGGCTGTAGATGTCGATGAGGTCCTTGGTGACGTCCTTGCCGGCCAGGCGGCGGAACAGGCGGCCGTCCACCTTCGGCGAAGGTATGACCTTGCCGTCCTTGCTGCGCACGTCCACCATGCTCTCGTCCACGAACACCTTGGCGGCGGTCAGCTCGACCTCCTGGAACATGGAGTCGTAGGCAAGGTCCACGGCCTTGACTGCGTCCACCGCGTCGGCGAACACGCTCTGTCCGTACGGGGACAGGTCCACGTACGTGTTCTCCAGCGCCGGCTTCACGATGCCGAACGTGGGGCAGGCCTGCTCCGTGTCGAAGTCCTCCAGGATGCCGGCGGCCTCGGCGTCCTGCTCGCGGGAGTCCACGAACAGGTACGTGCGGATGTGGTAGCTGGCCGTCTCGGCGTCCCAGGCGTGCACCTGCAGCTGGTCGGCGCGCTTGCCCTTCACGCTCGCGCGCGTCACGAACGCGCACTCCGCCACGCCCTCCTCGTCCCAGGACAGCGGGCGCACCATGCGGGCGTCGTAGCGGCGCACCTTCACCTCGGCGCCGCCGTCCCGCACGTCGAACCACAGCGCCCAGGCCGCCGTGCCGAGCGCGAACGCCTTCTCCACGATCAGCTGCCCGGTCGGCCAGAAGTTCGCGCGGTCGAGGAAGTCCTGCAGCCACTCGTTGGCCGCGGCGCCCTCCACGCTCACCTGCGTGTCGTCGGTGACGAGCAGGCTGGCCCACTCGCTGGCCACGCGCTTGGCGGGGCGGATGGTCAGGCGGTCGCGCTTGCGCCGCTGCCCCTGCATGTCGGTGTATGCGTCCTTGTACCAGTCGGCCTTGCCGCTGTACCAGTCGTACCAGGCCTGGATGTAGGTGTCCATCGAGTTGTCGACGGAGTAGCCCAGCTCCTTCAGCTTCTTTGTCACGTGCGCCGGCACGCTGAACTCGTCGGTTGCCATCTTGCGGTCTCCTTATCCCCGCAGCCCGGCGATGACCGCGCGCTCGCGCGCGCTCAGTGTCCATCGCTCTGCTGCGGCTCGCTCTGCTGCGGCTCGCTCTGCTGCGGCTCGCTCGCCCAGCAAAAGCCCGCCGCCGAATATCGCCTTGCCCTGGTCGCGCTGCATGTCCAGCGCGGCGATGCGCACGCACTCGTCGCGGCGCACGCCGAACTCCACGCCGTACTTGGCATAGCGCTGCAGCATGGCCGCCGTGGCCACCTCGTAGGGGTACTCGTATCGCGGCACGGTCCTGCGCTCGCGGCTCGCCTCGATGGCGGCGTTGACCTCGCGGGTGAGCCGCGGCGCGCTCTGCATCACGTACTCGCCGCCGCCCATGTTCGTGACGAACGAGGTGCGCACCTCGGCGCCGTTCTCGTACACCACGGCGCAGTCGGTGATGAGGTGGTTCATGCGCATGCACACGCCCGCGCCGCCCAGGCACGTCAGGCTCGGCGCGAACAGGAGGAACGGCACGTCGCGGTCGATGTAGAACGCGCAGATGGCCGACAGGATGGAGAACGGCGGGTTGTCGATGACCGCGCAGCCCTCCGGGTACTCGAAGCGCTCGTAGTCGCCGCCGGGCCAGAACGGGCGAACGACGCGGGCCGGGTCGATGCCGTACTCGCGGCACGCCCAGCCCTTGACGGCCTCGTAGACCAGCGGCGGCGTGTAGCAGTCGTCGGTGGTCTTCTTCGGCTCGAACTTCTCCACGAACTGCTCGTAGGTCTCGCCCTTGGCCATGCTCTATGCCGCCTTCCTGTATCCGCGCGCCCTGCGCGCCTCGTCCATCGTCGCGTAGCGGGTTGCGTCCACCCAGTGGTCGTTCCCGTCGGGTATCTCGTTGAGCACTTCGCCGTCCGGGGACTGCGCGTACTCCAGGGCCCGCACCTCCGCTGCCAGCATCGGGCAGCGCACGGGGTCGATGACCCACGCCGCGAGGCACTGCAGGAAGCGGTAGCTGGCCATGCGGCCCGGCTTCCCCTTGCCCGCAGCCCGGGCGTTCGCGCCGTGGTCGCGCTGCACGGCGATGGCCGTGGGGTCGCCGTCGTCGGACAGCACGGGCAGGTGGTGGTACTCGGGCGCGCGGCCCTCCCCGTCGCTCCACGTGAGCAGCGCCTTGACGCGCTCGGCCTGCTCGTCGGGCGGCAGCTTGTTCGCGCCGTCCTCGCAGAACGTCAGCAGCTCGCGCTGGCCGGGCCTCCACTCGCTGCCGGTCACGGCCCACGGGTCGGGGTACCAGCCGAAGTCCTGGCCGAAGCGCAGGCGCTCGAACTGCGCGATCTCCTCGTCGGTGATGGCGCGGAACACCACGTTGTCGAACACCTCGGTGCCGATGCCCACCGGCTCGCCCAGGTACTCGTGGCGGTACGCGCGCTCGTCGGTCCGCTTCAGCTCCTCGGCGTCGGCGATGAACTGCCCGCCCAGCCACTCCGGCGGCACGTCCAGGTACGTCGAGCGGAACACCGGCAGGCCCTCGGCCTCGCGTCGCTCCATCTCGGCGTTGACCCAGCAACGCTCCGAGCGCGGCGGGTTGAACGAGTACAGGCGCACGCAGCTCTCGCCGCCTCGCGTGAGCGACTGCGTGACCTTGCGCACCTCGGCCATGCCGCGGAACTGGTCGGCCTCCTCGAACCACACGCAGCCCACGTAGCCGAACGGCACCTTGATGGACTTGATCTTGTTCGCGTTGTCGCAGCCGCGGAAGATGATCTTCTGCCCCGTTGCCTTCTTGGTGATGCGCAGCGTGGACTCCGGCATGTCGTACTGGTCCTCCAGCCCGAGCGCGCGGATGGCCCACACCACCTGGGCGTAGGCCGCGTCGCGCAGGTCCGCCTTGCGCTTCATGAGCACCACGGCGTGCTGGTCGGGGTTGCGCTCGATGTGGTTCACGACCTCCAGCGAGCAGAACGAGGACTTGCACGAGCCGCGCCCGCCCGCCAGCCAGATATCGCCCCGGTAGCCGTCGGCTATCATGCGGTGCGGCGCGAGGAAGCGCGGGCCCAGCAGCAGCGCGAAGTCCCGCACGAACGCGGGGCGCTCCTCGGGCTCGTCCTCCGGCAGCCACGCCATCAGGCGGTCGCTCGCGTCGGCCAGCGCCTTGACGGCCGGGGCGAGGTCCTTGTCCGCCAGGCTGTGCGCCTCCACGGCGGCCACGCCCTTGCGCAGCAGCATGGCCTGCGCGCCGACTATCTCCGCGCGCGTCACCACCGCCGCGGCGGCCGCGGCCTTCTGCAGCTCCTTGAGCCTCGCCGAAACCTCACGGCGCTTCTCCAGCTCGTAGGCGCGGTTGTCCACCGTGGCGGGCTTCCACCTCTCGCTGGACGGGAACGCGGACAGGTAGGCCCGGCGCTGCGTCGCGCCCTTGGCCCTCTCCTGGCAGTAGCGCTCCTGCGCCGGCGTTATGTCTCGTTTGCTGCTTCCCATGCCGGCCATGGTCTGGCACGTGTCGCCCCGGAAACGAGGAAGGGCCGCCCCGAAGGACGGCCCGACCCGAATAGGAGGTCGCCGGCGGGCTTGCCCTGGCCCGTCCGCGCGGCGATATGCTGCCAGCGGTGTCGCCCGCGCCTAGAACGCCGACGCGTACAGGGACAGGAGCCCCATCGCGAGCGAGCGCGCCGCCATGAACAGCAGCGCGTCGACGGCCAGCGCCGCGGCCAGGAACAGCAGGCAGCCCCAGTTGACGTTCCTCACGCGTCCTCCTTCCGCTCCGCCTTGAGCCATTCCAGGTAGTCGTCGTTCGAGTAGAAGCGCGCCACGACCCTGAGAGTGGCGGTATCGCCGGCCCGCTCCTCGCGCTTCACGATCACCATCGCCGGGATGGCGTAGAACTCCACCTCCATGCGCATGGCCCGCTCCGGCGTCCCGAAGTAGTATTCCCAGTTCGTCATCGCGCGCCGCCCTCCGCTCTCGGGGCGGCCTTGCGGTACGCGAAGTCCTCGAACGGGTGCCCGCACCATCGGCAGCGGTCCCCGCCCTTCGGCAGGTGGTGCCACACGTCGCGCGTGCCGCACTCCGGGCAGCGCACCTCGATGCTGGGGCGGCGCTTTGGCTTCGTCTGTTCCATGGCTACTCCACCGCCATCCGCAGGGCCGGCTGCATGGACTCGCGCAGGCTTTTCGCCGCTGTCTCGGCCAGCGCCTCGGGCCTCAGCTCCGCGTTCAGCTCCACGTTCGCGTCCTTCAGGCACGGCATGGCGGCGTCCTGCGCCGCGCCCTCGAGCGTCGGCGCCGCCGTCTCCTTGGGCTCGCAGCGCCCCAGCCACAGCTCGCACTCGTCCAGCTTCGTGAGCGCCAGGGCTCGCTCGCGGCTCACCTTGTAGACCGTCTCGATGCTCAGGCGCGCGTCCTTGACCGCGCCCGCCGCGAACTTCGTCGCCTCAGGACGGGCGTTGTCCTCGGCCCTGGCGTCCAGCTTCTCGCGCAGGCTGGCGTTCTCGCGCTTCAGCGCGGCCACCGCGTGGCTCTGCCGTTCGCTCCAGCAGTCCTCGCACAGCGGCTCGCTGGTGCAGCTCATGTTGTCCTGCCCCAGGGCGTCGATGTCGCGCCCGCAGCTCTCGCAGATGATTCCCATGTCTCGTTCTCCTTCGTTCGTATCTTTCGCCGTTGTCTGCTAGGCGGGGCGTAGCCTTGCGCACGAGTGCGGGCGCGGCTTCAGCCCGCACGCACGGCCCCGTCCTAGCAAACAGCTCGTTGTTTTGTTGTTGCGTTACTCTTATCTCTTTAGAGATAGAACGACGCAACAACAACGGGGCTACCAGCCGTTCAGCATTTCGGCCATTTCGGGGTCGACCAGCACGCCGGCCTTCGTGCCCTTGCCGCCTTCGGCTTTCAGCGGGCACCACTCCTTGCGGAGCCATCCGCGCACAGTGCTGGCGGTTACTGCGCGGTCGTTCACCTCCGGCATGCGCTCCACCACGTTGGCCACGGTGGCGTCCACGCCGTCCTCGGCGCACGCGGCCATGCCCTCGCGCAGCGCCGCCAGCTTCTCCTCCTGCTTCTTGGCGTCGTTCCTGGCCTTGCGCTCGCGGCCCTGGGCGCGGTAGTCCATGCGCCCCATCTCCTCGCCCTCGGGGCTGGCGTCGGCCAGAAGCCCCGTGCGGTCGACCGCGTGCATGGGGTAGTCGAACAGCAGGTTCACCGGCTCGAAGCGCGGGAACTCGCGCAGGGTGCCCTCCACGCGCCACGCGCTCATCGCCTTGGCGCGCCTGCGGGCCGCGAGCACGCCGTCCAGGTACGGCTTGGTCCACCCGGGCATGCGGGCCTGCACGATGGAGCGGCACGCGGCCATGAGCTTGTCGCCGCCCGCCGCCAGGTCGTCCTCGGGCACCTCGGCGCGCCACCCCCCGCCCAGCCGCGCGGCGTTGGCGTCCATGAAGCCCGCGGCCTGCTGTCCGACCGCGCGGGCCTCCAGCTGGTCGCGCAGCTCGTCGGACACGTGCAGCTCCAGCATGTCCAGCAGCGCGTCGGGGTCTCGCGCGAACACGCCCGAGCCGGATGCGCGGTCCATGGAGCGCTTGCCGCCCTGCGCGCCCTTGGAGTGGTGGTGGCAGTAGATGACCGCGCAGCCGAGCCCGTCGGCCACCTTGTCGAACTGGTTGCAGAACGCCGCCATCTGGTCCGCGCTGTTCTCGTCGCCCGTGATGACCTTGTAGATGGGGTCGATGATGACGGCGATGGGGCGCTCCTTGGCCGCGCGGCGTATGAGCGCCGGGGCCAGCTGGTCCATCGGCTTGGACTTTCCGCGCAGGTTCCACACGGCCACGTTGGCCAGGTTGTCGGGCCGCGCCCCCATGGCGTCGTACACGTCGCGGAAGCGGTGCAGGCAGGATGCCCTGTCCAGCTCCAGGTTCACGTACATGACGCGGCCCTGGGCGCACCTCCAGCCGAACCACTCCAGGCCCTCGGCGATGGCCACCGTCAGCGCGATGAGCGCGAACGACTTGCCCGCCTTGGACGGCCCGGCCAGGAGCATCTTGTGCCCCTGGCGCAGCACGCCCTCGATGAGCGGCGGGGCCAGCTCCGGCATGTCGTCCCACGTGCGGTCCAGCGTCTCGGGGTCGGGCAGGTCGTCGTTCTGCTCGTCCAGCCACTCGCGCCAGTCCTTCCAGCTGGCCCGGCCCATCGACTCGGCCACGAGCCACTGCTTGCGCCCGGCGCGCTCCACGCCCGGCATGCGGCTCAGCCTGCTGGGGTTCTTGTTCTGCGTGTCCAGCTTCAGGCCGTTGTCCGCGCAGGTGCGGTACAGGAAGTCCACGCGCTTGCGGTACTCGTCGTAGTCCTTGGCGTCCACCCTCACGATGGCGTGCACGCTCTTGTTGCCGCTGTGGACCACCGCCGCGATGGGCAGCTCCAGCGCGCGCATCACGGCCATCTGCCGGCCCGGCGCCATCTCGTCGGACTCCACGAGCGCGTAGCGGAACTCCGCCACGTTGTCGTTTCGCACGCCCTGCCCGTCGAGCGGGTTGAACCGTATCCACGCGCCGGCCTCGGCGTTCGGCTGCCCCAGCGTGTAGCTCAAATCGTCGCCGTACTTCGCCAGCTGCTGGATGATCTCGCCGGCGGTGCGCGTGCAGTCGCCCTTGCCCGCGGGCGTCCACCGCCCGTCGCGCTCGAACGCGGCGGTGACGTAGCCCACTATGTCCTCGGGGTCGAACAGCGCCGACAGGTAGCGCGTCAGCTGGTCGGCCGGGTGCCACGCGTCGCCCTCGGGCTCGCGCAGCTCCTCGCCCTCCAGCCACGTGGGGTCGACCACGATGTTGGCGGGCTTGCCCTGGCCCTGCTGCTGCGGGCGCGTCGTGCGCCACTCGCGCCCGCCCGGCGCCCCCGGGCCGTCCCACGGGTCGGCCTCGGACAGGTCCCAGCCTGTCTCTTATACACATCTGACGCTGCCGACGATACTCCTTGTGTAGATC
>ENA-OXVJ01000049-OXVJ01000049.1-human-gut-metagenome-genome-assembly--contig:-NODE-49-length-57541-cov-37.249261_pt1 | contig 57541 bp, 57 predicted proteins | sample MGYA00249248_ERZ652692 | MGnify/ENA primary metagenome ERZ652692 (study PRJEB26925, sample SAMN05826544) | human gut metagenome | biome: ENVO:2100002; feature: ENVO:00000062; material: ENVO:00002003... | reverse complement strand
TCTACACAAGGAGTATCGTCGGCAGCGTCAGATGTGTATAAGAGACAGGATTTCTACCTCCCAAAGAGACTATTTGTTAACTAGAGATATGTATATTTCAACTATTTCAATCTCAATATTATATTTATTTTTTTCTCTAATAGTTGTAACCATAGAGTTCAATTTGCCTGTCCTTATTTATTTCTTAGTAATGGCTGTTTTAACAAATATAGTTACTCGAGTTAAAGTGAGAAAGTTCGTATTAAATGTAATTGCATTAAGTATTTATAAGAAGGAAAGAGGGAATGATGAATGAGTATAATCAAATCGTTTTCAGTTGGTGACGGAGATATGTTTTATATAGAACATGGAAATTCAAATTTTACTATTATTGATTGTTACTTAACAAGCAAAAATGAGAATAAAGAAGCAATCATTGGTGAAATTGAAGAAAAAGCTTCGGAAAAAGAAATTGTAAGATTTATTTCTACACATCCAGATAAAGATCATATTCATGGGATTGAAGAACTATTTGACGAGGTATCAATACCTAATTTTTATTGTGTGAAAAATGAAGCTACAAAACCCGATGAAACTATCAGTTTTGATAAATATTGTGAACTACGTGATTCAGATAAAGCATTTTACATTGAAAAAAATTCTCGTCGTAAATGGATGAATTGTAGTGATGAAGAAAGAGGATCTTCCGGTATTAATATTTTGTGGCCAAATATGAAAAATGAAAAATATAAAGATGAATTGGAAAAAGCAAAAGAAGGGCTTAGTTATAATAATATGTCTGCAATAATTAAGTACTCTATAGAAGATGGTGCAAAAGCTTTATGGATGGGGGATATAGAAACTGACTTTTTAGAAAGTGTTAGCCAAGATATAGATTTTACTGAAATTGATATTCTATTTGCTCCTCACCATGGGAGAGATAGTGGTAAAATTCCTTCTTCAATATTGAAAATCCTCAATCCAAAAGTAATTGTGATTGGAGAAGCACCATCAGCAAATATAAACTATATAAAAGAATATGATACGATAAAACAAAATACCGCAAAGGATATTATTTTTGATTGTTCTGGAGATGAAATACACGTTCATGTTGGAAATGAAGATTATGGCGAACTTTTTCTAGTTGATCTAGGTATACCTGATATTGATGATGATCATACTTATATTGGATCTATAGAACTTAATATCTAGAATATTCATTTCCGGCGATGGGTTCATAGTGAAATATGCTTATGAACCTTTTGATTTCTATAAGTTTTAATATAGAAATTTTCAGAATAATAAGAAATCATACCCACCCGTGAAACGGGTGGTTTGCCCTTCGGCTAGAAGCCTCTCTTACCGGTCTCTCATAAAAACAGCGAAGCAACCACCTGCCTAGGATTGATGGTTACTTACACGGTTTACATTACACTCTCACACTCTCCAATTTAATATCAACAATAGGTTATTTGCTCATAATAGCCGAAATTGTATGAGCAAGATACTTTTTGATAGTCATACTTTTTGTTTCATAATGGTGGATTTTTTTCTCAGCTATTTTAGTATTATCAAAGAATAGATTATATTTTGCAATGTAGATTAAATCATTAGTAGCGATGTCTAGTATATTGTCAGTATTCAGTCCTTTATAAAGATTTACCTCAGATAGAACTTTATTTACCTTTTTCAAGAGTTTTTCACTTTCTTCCTTTGTAAGTTGGGTAGGTTTAAGTTTAAGGACTTTCCAGTCTTCTCTGGCAATATCTATAGGAGAGAACGTTTGCATTATTTTTCGTGTTTTATTGTAATATAAGCTTTTTGAGTTCATTTGATTGATCTCTTTAACCGTTCTTCGAATGAAAGTTTCTTCATCGTTAGCAAACATATAACCATTGTTCACTAATTGGTTAAGGGTCTGTTGTATTTCTTTTTTCGAAGAATTATAAACTTGATTCGAATATGATTTAATACTGTTTACGATCTCGTTTGGAGTTGGGTAATAGGTTCTGTATTGGAAATGCTTGATAAGAACATCATTGGCTACGTCTCTTAAAATTTTCTCTGATTCATAGTTGTACAAGGTGAATTTATCTGAATTTTTTGTAAAGAATAATTTGAAATCAAAAGTTCTTTCATTATTATAAATAACATCACTGATACATAACTTCGATGAAATTGACATCAAAATAGGTTTCTTATTATAAGTTATGGAAATTATGAAAACACCCTGATCAACGGAGTCAACAAAAGCTTTCGGAGCCAATTTATTATTCAATTGATTAATGTAATTTTTTAAGAAATTTATAGTTTCAATATTTTGAGCAATTTTTGGTGAAATAATCCCGTTGTTTCTTTGAGTCGCAGTTATAATTTCCTTTGCATTAGGTTGCTCGTTTTCGATTTTAATAGCCAAAGAACGTGGTAGAAAGATGAGCTCTCCATTTTCATTTTCAGGAAATGTGTTGATTTTTTCGCGTAGGCTAGAAAAGGTTTTGAGTTGTTCTTCTAAGTCATTGGCTTCAAGATAACTATTTGCCTTGTTAGAACCAAATTTTACATATTTTCTTACATAGGTCTTTAGCTTTTTTTCAGTAGTTTTAAACTCATCAATGTAATTCTGAGGCAAAATATATTTTGTTGAGTTGATAAAATCTCCTTGGTAATAAATTTCTCGAATATTTGGGATAGATTTTAAAAGCTCATTATAACGCGTTAACTCTTCAGCGTTATTTACCAAACGATTTGCCTTTTTTAATGCACTGAAGTTATTAATACAAGTTCCACCTATAGTAATAACTTGCCCTGTATACATATTTTTGATATCAAATAATTCTACTAAATCAGGTCTACCACATAAACTGCACTTTATTTTTTTTTCATTATTGATTTTTGGAATATTGCTTATTGCTTCCCATTCGTTGGTACAGACTTTGATTAATTCTTCTTTTTGCATTTTGAGAATATCCAACTGTTTAGAGGATAGAGATTTCTCATCTGGCATGATTTTTCTGTCTTTTTCGAGTAATGGTAATAGAAAATGGAAGTTAGCATCATTCTTTACAGCAGTGCTGTAATTAAGCAGTCTACAATCGGTTTTCTTTAATAAAGCTTGCATAGAGACCTCCTAATAAAAATTAAAATCCGATTATATTATACCACAAAAAGAACTTACGTTCACTTTTTGATATAATTTAAAAGCTGTATATTTTAATATGAAGCAATAAAAAAAGCCAGAATACGTTAAGTATTCCGACTTATCAAGCTAATTATTGATTAAGTTGGTGGGGGTTCTGGTGGGGAACGTATTTAGATTTCCTCATCTTTATCCATTTTACAACTTCAAAAACATTGTTAAATCAGTATTGCGGTGCCAACTTCACTTACTCTTTTATTCCCACTCTGTTTTAAGGGTATGGCATATAAGCGAAAATGCTGTAATATCAAGGATTTTGGAAACGTATAAAATCGAATAAATTATATTTAAAAAAATAAAAAGTGCAATAAAAGTGCAGTATTTGCACCTAAGCAGACCTGATTAAATTCGAAATGGAATTCTAAACTCAATATTCATTTAAATGATAGACGTTCATAATGAGCGTCTATTTTTTATGCTTTGAAAGGTTGTGATACTAACAAATTTTTAAATGAATAAAGTAAGTCAAAAATATTTTATGTGAGAAAGGAACGATACACTTATGGAATTAAAATATGTCATTCCCAATATGGAAAAAACATTTGGTCAATTAGAATATGCTGGTGAAGGGAATATTGAACAACGTCGAGTCAATGGCAGACCAACTATTCTCTCTCGTAGCTACAATTTATACTCAACGATTCAACGAGCAGATGATATTGTTGTCATTCTTCCCTCCGAAGCTGGCGAGAAACATTTTGAATCCGACGAAAAAGTCAGACTCATCAACCCACGTATTACCGCAGAAGGTTATAAAATTGGCAATAGAGGATTTACCAATTACATTATGCACGCAGACGATATGGTGAAAGCTTAAGAAAGGAAAGGTGAAAAAATATGAGATTAGCAGAAGGTATTGTGATTGAAAAAGACCAGACATTTGGCACATTGAAATTTTCCGCTTTACGTCGTGAGGTTCGTATTCAAAATGAAGATGGTTCGGTTTCCGAAGAAATTAAAGAACGTACCTATGACTTAAAATCAAAAGGACAAGGACGCATGATACAAGTCAGTATCCCCGCTTCTGTTCCTTTGAAAGAATTTGACTACAACGCAGAAGTGGAATTAATCAATCCTGTGGCAGATACCGTAGCGACGGCTACTTTTCGAGGGGCAGACGTTGATTGGTACGTGAAAGCAGACGATCTTGTATTAAAAGGACAGACAAAACCTCATCAGAAATATAAAAAAGAAGCGTCCGAAAGTGAAAAATAGGTGTTGCTTATGACAAACACACCATTGATTTTGAAAGAAATTCCGAAAGATGAAGCCATTTCTTTTATTCGGCAATACCATTATTCAAAGATACTCCCTAGATTGTGTAAATACTTTCTAGGGATTTTTTCAGAAGAAAAATTATTAGGCGTTGTGGAATTAGGCTGGGGTACGCAACCCCTACAAACCATACGCAAACTCTTTCCCGACAGTTCCCTTCAAACCACAGATTATTTAGAAATTGGAAAGATGTGTTTTCTTCCAGAAATGAATCAAACCAATTATTTTGGCAGTCAAGCTCTTTCAGCTCTAATTAAGTGGTTGAAAGAACATACGGACTGTCATTTTTTATATACATTGGCAGATGGAACTGAGGGAAAATGTGGCTATGTCTATCAAGCGTCCAACTTCTTTTACTGCGGGTATTTCAAGACAAGTGTCTATCGTGATAAACAGTCATGGGAAAAGATACACCCTCGAAGTGCTCGCCTTTTATTAGAGGAAAATGCTCGTTTTGAACAGGTAGAGAAAAAGCATTGGCTTTCCCAGGCATTTTGCGAATACAAAGGGATTGAGAAAATCAATGGACGCATGTTTCGCTATCTCTATCCGTTGACAAAAGAAGCGAAAAAACTGTTAGGACACACGCTCTATCGACGTCATTATTATCCGAAAGAAAAAGATTTACGCTTTGAAAAGCGAATCGCTTATCGGAAATATGAAGCCATTTCTCAACCAACTTTTGATAAACAGGCTCGTATCTACAATACACAATTATTTTGATAGATGGAAAGGAGGATTTTTATGCCATTGCTTCATGACAGAGGAAAGCGAATCAAAGCCAACGATAAGGACTTGGTCTATCATTTTGTGCTGATTTCATTGCTGATAGTTTTTCTAGTCGTTCTACTCCCTTTTCATTGGAGAACGTTACAATCGGTGAATTGGCAAACAGTTCAGTTAGATACATTTTTCTATCAACTGCATACGCCATACTTTTGGAGCAGTATTCTCACTGCTTTTTTTGTATGCGGACTCATCAGCTGGCTCTATTATCACTATCGCATAGATTCTATAAAACAGTTAGAGCACCGTCAAAAGTTAGCTCGTATGATTTTAGAAAACCATTGGTATGAAGCCGAAGAAACTCAATCAGAGGGATTCTTTAAGGACTTATCCAGCAAGAAAACCAAACAACGAATCCGCCATTTTCCTAAAATGTATTACCGAATGAAAGATGGACTGATCCATATTCATGTAGAAATCACTTTAGGGAAATATCAAGATCAGCTCTTGCACTTAGAAAACAAACTAGAAACAGGCTTGTATTGTGAATTAGTGGAAAAAACGTTGAAAGATTCTTATGTAGAGTATGTTCTACTTTATGACACCATTGGCAATCGAATTGGCATTGAAGATGTGGTAGCTCAAGATGGACGTGTCAAATTGATGGAATCGGTCTATTGGGAGTTTGATTCTCTCCCTCACATGTTAATTGCTGGGGGCACGGGTAGTGGAAAATCCTATTTTATTCTCACATTGATTGAATCTCTCCTGCATACAAATGCGAAGCTTTATATTCTCGACCCTAAAAATGCTGATTTGGCAGACTTAGGAGCGGTCATAGATAATGTCTATTACCGTAAAGACGATATGCTGGCATGTATTAGTCAATTTTACGACGATATGATTGCCCGTAGTGAAACCATGAAGCAACACCCGAACTACAAAACAGGAGAAAATTATGCGTATCTTGGTCTACCTGCGAACTTCCTGATTTTTGATGAATATGTGGCGATGATGGATATGTTAGGTCGTGATAGTGCACAAGTTATGAATAAACTCAAACAAATTGTTATGCTCGGACGACAAGCAGGCTTCTTTTTAATTCTTGCCTGTCAGCGTCCAGACGCAAAATATTTTAGTGATGGTATTCGAGATAACTTTAACTTCCGTGTGGCTTTGGGTCGTATGTCTGAAATGGGCTTCGGTATGATGTTTGGAAGCGATACACAAAAACAATTTTTCTTAAAACCCATCAAGGGAAGAGGTTATGTGGATACAGGAAAAAGTGTGATTAGTGAGTTTTATACACCCCTTGTACCAAAAAGGTATGATTTCTTAGGAGAAATAGGAAAAGTCATTCAAAAAAAGCAATCTGAGCCTGTACCGCACGAAGTGAAAGGTACAGGTTCAGACTTGCTTTGATTGGTGTGGCGTTAGCCACGCCAATCCTTTAGCCCCCTCTACCTAACAGGGGGGCACAAATACAACTGAAAACAGGCAATTCTCATCAACCAATGTTGATGGTACAAGGAATTGCGGAAAATAGGAAAGATGTAAACTCAAGGGTCATAGTTTACATCTTTTTTAGATTGGAGGTTTGCGAATGGAAAACGAAAAAATTTGGATTAAGGAATTGAAAGAAAAGCGACTGGCTTATGGCGTTTCTCAAAATAAACTGGCGGTTGCTTCTCATATTACCAGACCTTACCTATCGGATATTGAAACAGGCAAGGCAGTCCCTACTCAACAGGTGAAAGAAGATTTACTGAACGCTTTGGAACGCTTCAATCCCGATAACCCATTGGAGATGTTATTCGACTATGTACGGATTCGATTCCCTACCAATGATGTGTCTCAAATTATCGGTGAGGTTTTACGCTTGAATATGGATTATATGCTACACGAAGACTTTGGCTATTATTCTTATCCCGAACACTATCGTTTCGGTGATATTGTTGTCCTAGTCTCTCATGATGTAAGTAAAGGAGTTTTATTAGAACTGAAAGGAAAAGGCTGTCGGCAATTTGAAAACTTTCTATTGGCTCAACATCGGAGCTGGTATGGTTTCTTTCAAGATTGCATGGAACATAAAGGTATTTTCAAACGCTTGGATTTAGCCATCAACGATAAAACAGGGATTTTGAATATTCCAGAATTGGCAAAGAAATGTAAACAGGAAGAATGTATTTCCGTCTTTCGGAGCTTTAAAAATTATCGCAGTGGTGAATTGGTTCACCGTGATGAAAAACCAGACATGGGAAACACCCTTTATATTGGCTCATTAAAAAGCGAAGTCTATTTCTGTATATATGAGAAAGATTATGAGCAATACGTGAAAAATGATATTGCCTTAGAAGACGCAGAAGTAAAGAATCGCTTTGAAATTCGTTTGAAAAACGACAGAGCCACTCAAGCCATGAAAGATTTGTTGGAACATCAAAATGCAGAAAAAACAGCGTTTGAGATTATCAATCGTTATATTCGCTTTGCCGATAAGGACGAAACCAAGCGACGGAGTGATTGGCAAACCAATGAACGCTGGGAATGGTTTATCGGCAAAAATCGTGGAGCATTACGCCTAACCATACAGCCAGAACCTTATTCTTTTGAACGAACATTGAACTGGTTACATCATCAAGTCGCCCCTACATTAAAAGTCGCAAGCATTTTAGATATTCTCAACGGTACAACCATTATTTCCACCATGATTCATGAAGCCAAACTGACAGAAAAACATGAGAAATTAATTGAACAACAACATCTACGCATGGAGGATTTGATTACATGAGCCTCTTAACAGAAGAATTAAAGAAGTTAGGGTTTCAAGCGTATATACAAAATACAGGGAAATATACGTCTCTCATTATTGAGGGAAAACGGCAAGCTGGTGATACCATCTATACCTATGATTTTTACAAAGTGAGATTTTATAAGAATTATACCAGTCGAATAACTGTTTATGGAGAGCATTTAACTCCTTTTCAATTATTAAAGCGTGTAAAAAGCTATATCTACTATCGAGAAAAATATCTTAAGGAAAGGAGGACAATCACATGAATTTTGGGCAGAATTTGTACAACTGGTTCTTGGATAATGCACAGTCATTGGTATTGTTAGCGATTGTCGTCATTGGACTGTTTTTAGGTTTTAAACGAGAATTTTCAAAACTTATTGGCTTTTTGATTATTGCTTTAATCGCCGTCGGACTTGTGTTCAATGCAGCTGGCGTGAAAGATGTGTTATTAAACTTATTTAACCGAATCATTGGTGCTTAACAGATATTTTTCATGATAAAATAGGAAGTATATATTTTGTTATGAAAGGATCCATGAATATGTTTACAAATGATCAATTTAAATCTCTTTTAATTAAAACATTAGAAAGAAAGAGCTCTTCAAATTATTATGAAGGAGGTAACGAGATTGTTTCTAAAATGAAAATATCAGAGGTAACTTTAGATGAGACTAACGAGTTTACTTATTATAAAGGATACAAAAGGGATTGGAATACGCTTTGCACCTATCTTAAAATAAGAGCTCCTTTTGATGATTTAGACTTTTTTGAAAGTCATAAAGATTTGCTTACCCAGACAGCAAGCTCCATATATGATAAACAAGGTGATAATGTATTAGTGGATACTATTTTAGTACCACTTCCAGAGAATTACGAAGTAATTAACTTTAGTCAGTTGAAAATTAGTGATGTGGTTTCACAAGCTATTGAAGACGCTGAGTCTTTCATGAGTAATGGTGAATATCAACGTGCCTTTGACAGAGTTCACACTGCTTTTCATGGATATTTAATTGAAATACTAAAAAAATATGAAATTACAGTTCCTAGAGACGAAAATCTATCTAAATTATATAGTAGGATACAACAATTAATTGAAAAAGAAATTCAACCTACTGAACTTGCTGATATAGTGAAGACAACGATAAGGTCATCAAATGGAATGATTAGCTCTCTTAATGAAGCAAGAAATAGGCATTCACTTGCACATCCTAATACAAATATTATTGGAAAGAGAGAAGCAAAACTAATAATAGGTATTTCAAGTACAGTTACAGATTATATTAGCGGATACCTTGATAAGTAGCGTCATTAACTGATTGCTACTTTTTTTTTGACTATATTTTATAAAAAGGATGTGATAAGAATTGGAATTGAAAGTCTATGTGGCAAATTTGGGACGGTATAATGAAGGTGAATTAGTTGGATCATGGTTTACTCCACCAATTGATGAGGAAGAAATGGCAGAAAGAATCGGTTTAAATGAGAACTACGAAGAATACGCCATACATGATTTTGAGCTTCCTTTTGATGTGGACGAATACACGCCGATTAGTGAAATCAACCGTCTATGTGAAGCCATTCAAGAAATCGAAGGTACACCTATTTATAATGAACTCAAAGAAATTCAAGGCATGTGGTTTAGTAGCTTGGAAGAATTACTGGAAAACAAAGAGAATATTCATTGTTATAGTGAATGTGATTCTATGGAAGATGTCGCCCGTTATTATGTGGAAGAAACAGGACAACTTGGTGAAGTACCTTATAATTTACAAAATTATATTGATTATCAAGCTTTGGGACGTGATATGGAAATAGAGGGAAATTATCTTATCACCTCTCATGGAGTATTTGAGTATTCTAATTAACATGGATTACTCTAAACTAGCAATACTGCTATAATAATTTTATACATTCTGAATTAAGGAGGATTGTTCAATTGGTAATAATAGATGTTTATGGGAAAATAACAAAAATAAAATTGTCAGATAAATTGAAACTATATATATCTAATGTTTCTGATGACTGGAAGGAAAGCATTATAGAAGACATGTTACAAGAAATTCGACAACAAAAAGTTGACATGGCAGATAATTTGAAAAGGTATGGTAAAACATTTCAAACAGAATATTCTATATCTTATTTGAAAGAAATCGTTCACGCCAATGTTGAAGACTATACAAAATATAATTTAGATTCTATTGAATCATGTCTTCAATGCCTTGTTGATAATATGATATGTCTATTCTTTGACTATGAATATCAGGATATGCCTTTTTTTGATTGGACAAGCAATTGCTTTGATGGTCGTTTTTGTGAAGAGGATTACGCTGAAAAAGTGATGTATTTTAGTAACTTTGTAAATCATGATATACAAAATGGTATTCATATGAACTGCATTTATACAAGTAATATGAATCCTAAAGAGCATACTAGGATATTATCAAATCTAAGTTTTAGAATTGATTCAAACTTTAAAGGGTGCAGGACTACAGACGACTACATTACGGAACTTAAAAAAATGGGCAACCGAATTGATTCTATACTAAAATCGGAAAACGATTATTACAAATTAGATTATATTATGAACGGGATATATAGTGATAATAGTTATAATCAAAATCATTATTTAAAGACTTTTACTTTGTTAGAACTTGTATTATTAAAACCAAATCAGAATACAAATGAAATTGACAAATTACTAATACCTTATCTTGATAAGAAATATGGAGAGGTTTCGAGTGAAGTAGCAAAATTATTAAGACAAATGAGAAATAAAATCGGACATGGTGATTTCAAAGGTTTTAACGAAAAAGCAGAAAAATTCGCTCAAAAATTTATGAAACACTTTCATTTTGACTATACAGAATACAGTAGATTAAATTGGATATTACTTCATACCTGCTGTCTTTTAGATGATTTACTCAGAATAACTATTTTTCAACAATTAAAAGTCACAAAATAATTATTATTTTATAGAGCAATCACCTATTTTGATTGCTCTTTTTCTATTTTTACGGAAAGGACGTGAAGACATGAAAAAAATAAGAAGTTACACCAGTATTTGGTCAGTAGAAAAAGTGATTTATGCAATTAATGATTTACAACTCCCTTTTCCCATAACCTTTACACAAATGACATGGTTTATCGTTTCTTTGTTTGTCGTTATAATCTTTGGCAGTTTACCACCACTTTCCTTGATTGACGGAGCACTACTCAAATACTTAGGGATTCCCGTTGTCCTCACTTGGTTCATGTGTCAAAAAACCTTTGACGGGAAGAAACCCTATGGATTTTTAAAATCTATTATTACCTATGCTCTACGCCCTAAAATAACCTATGCTGGCAAACAAATACGATTAAATAAAGAAAAAATGAATGAATCAATCACGATTGTAAGGAGTGAACAATTAAATGGCACACCCCATTAAATATATCGAAGATAATCTCGTATTTAATCATGATGGCGAAGTATTTGCTTATTATGAATTAATTCCCTATAATTACAGTTTTTTAAGTTCCGATGAAAAAGTTCAAGTTCATGATAATTTCCGTCAATTGATTGCCCAAAATCGTGATGGTAAGATTCATGCCCTGCAACTAGCAACCGAATCAAGTATTCGAGCGACACAGGAACAATCGAAAAAAGAAATCACTGGACGATTAAAAGAGATAGCTTACGAAAAAATAGATGAACAGACCGAAGCGTTAGTTTCTATGATTGGTGACAATCAAGTGGACTATCGCTTTTTTATTGGTTTTAAACTCTTGCTGAATGAACAGGAAGTATCGGTCAAAAATATTGGCAAAGACATTCAAAAAGCATTTGCGGAATTCTTTCATGGCGTGAATCACAAGTTGATGGGCGATTTTGTTTCTATGCCTATGTCAGAAATCGAACGCTTTTCTAAAATGGAACAGTTATTAGAAAGTAAATTATCCAGACGCTTTCACATTCGCCCATTGGGGAAAGATGATTTTGGGTATATCATTGCCCACCTTTACGGTCAAACAGGGATTCCTTTTGATGACTACGACTACCATTTACCCAAACGATATGAAGATAAAAAAGTGTTGGTAAAGAAATACGATATTATTAAACCCACTCGCTGTTTAATCGAAGAAAAGCAACGCTACTTACGGATGGAACAGGAAGATACTACCACTTATGTGGCGTATTTTACGATTAACAGTATCGTCGGCGAATTGGATTTCCCCAATAGTGAGATTTTTTATTACCAGCAACAACAGTTCACTTTCCCGATTGATACCAGCATGAATGTTGAAATTGTTGCTAATAAAAAAGCTCTGTCTACCGTTCGCAACAAAAAGAAAGAATTGAAAGACTTGGATAGTCACGCATGGGAAAGCGACAATGAAACCAGTACCAATGTGGTGGACGCTTTAGAATCTGTCGACGAATTAGAAACCAACCTAGACCAAACCAAAGAATCCATGTACAAACTAAGCTATGTGGTACGGGTATCGGCAAAAAATCTGGACGAGTTGAAACAACGTTGTGATGAAGTAAAAGATTTTTATGATGATTTGTCTATCAAATTAGTACGACCTTTTGGCGATATGCTAGGCTTGCATAATGAATTTATTCCCTCAAGCAAGCGATATATCAATGACTATATTCAATATGTCACGTCGGATTTTTTGGCTGGTCTTGGTTTCGGAGCTACACAAATGCTTGGTGAAAATTCTGGTATTTACGTCGGTTACAATCTCGATACAGGCAGAAATATTTATCTCCAACCCAGCCTTGCAAGTCAAGGAATTAAAGGCTCTGTGACGAATGCGTTAGCGTCTGCTTTTATTGGTTCATTAGGTGGCGGAAAATCATTCTCTAACAATATGCTGGTCTATTATTCGGTACTCTTTGGCGGACAGGCAATCATTGTAGACCCAAAAGCTGAACGTGGCAAATGGAAAGAAACCTTACCTGATATTGCCCATGAAATCAATATCGTTAATCTCACGAGTGAGAACGACAATAAAGGGTTACTTGACCCTTATGTGATCTTAAAACTCCCGAAAGATTCAGAAAGCCTAGCCATTGATATTCTCACGTTCTTAACAGGCATTTCCAGCCGAGATAGCGAGAAGTTTCCTGTCCTGCGTAAAGCGATTCGGAGTGTCACTCAAAGCGAACAACGAGGGTTGTTATTGGTAATTGATGAATTGCGAAAAGAAGATACACCCATCAGCAATAGTATTGCTGACCATATCGAAAGCTTTGTCGATTATGATTTTGCCCATCTGTTATTCAGTGATGGCAATGTCACCCAATCCATTAGCTTGGAAAAACAACTCAATATTATTCAAGTGGCAGATTTGGTCTTACCCGATTCCAATAGCTCTTTTGAAGAATACACCACCATGGAATTATTAAGTGTGGCAATGCTGATTGTCATTAGTACCTTTGCTTTAGACTTTATCCACTCTGACCGTTCCATTTTTAAAATTGTTGACCTTGATGAAGCTTGGAGTTTTTTACAAGTGGCACAAGGAAAAGCTCTATCTATGCGTTTAGTTCGGGCAGGGCGTGCCATGAATGCAGGGGTCTATTTCGTTACTCAAAACGCCGACGATTTACTAGATGAAAAGATGAAGAATAATATTGGCTTGAAATTCGCCTTTCGTTCCACTGACCTAGTGGAAATCAAAAAGACCTTAGAATTTTTTGGCGTGGACAAGGAAGATGAAAACAATCAGAAACGCTTACGTGAATTAGAAAATGGACAATGTTTAGTTTCAGACATCTATGGTCGTGTAGGGGTTATGCAGTTTCACCCGATTTTTGAAGAGTTGCTTCATGCCTTTGATACCAGACCGCCTGTGCGAAATGAGGGGGAAAAATGACACAAAAACAAAAGAAATTTCTTCACTATAGTTGGATAACGCTCCTTTGTGTGGGCGTTATTTTACTTTTATTAGGCACGCTGGGCAATGCAGTACAAGCAACAGGCTTAGTTGATGAAACCATTGATACAAGCAACGAGTATTCCAAGTATGGTTTAAATCATTATCAGCTTGATTATTATGTGGACAATAGCTGGGGCTGGCTGCCGTGGAATTGGAGTGACGGCATAGGGCAATCAGTGATGTATGGACTGTATGCCATTACCAATTTCATTTGGACGATTTCTCTTTATCTTTCCAACGCCACAGGCTATTTGGTCAAAGAAGCCTACGCCTTGGATTTCATTAGTCAAACGTCTCAAGCGATTGGTGAGAACATGCAGACCATTGCAGGGATTACACCGAATGGCTTTTCCAGTTCGGGTTTTTATGTCGGCTTCCTTCTTCTTTTTATTCTGATTGTTGGAATCTACGTTGCCTATACAGGACTGGTGAAACGAGAAACGACCAAAGCTATACGAGCTGTGTTAAATTTTGTGGTGGTGTTTATTCTATCAGCTTCCTTTATTGCGTATGCTCCCGATTATATTGCGAAAATCAATGATTTTTCCAAAGATGTGAGCACTGCCAGTTTAGATATTGGGACAAAGATTGTCCTTCCCGATACGGATAGTCAAGGCAAAGACAGTGTGGATATGATACGTGATAGCCTATTTTCTGTTCAAGTCAAGCAACCGTGGTTATTACTTCAATATGGCTCAACCGATATAGAAACCTTAGGTGAAGACCGTGTGGAAAAGTTATTGGCTACCAGCCCAGACACGAACAATGGTGAAGATAGAGAAAATGTGGTGATTGAAGAAATTGAAAACCATGACAATACCTATTTAACACTCCCGAAGACCATTTCCCGATTAGGAACGGTCTTCTTTTTGTTTGTGTTCAATATCGGCATTTCGATTTTTGTTTTCCTCTTAACAGGAATCATGATTTTCTCACAGGTATTGTTTATTATTTTCGCTATGTTTTTGCCAATTAGTTTTCTTTTGAGTATGTTGCCAAGCTTTGTTGGCATGGGCAGGCGAGCCATTACCAAGTTATTTAATGTGATTATGACAAGGGCTGGGATTACCTTGATTATTACCGTTGCCTTTAGTATTTCCACTATGCTTTATTCGCTGTCAGCCAGTTCTCCCTTTTTTATGATTATGTTTTTACAAATCGTCACTTTTGCAGGGATTTATTTTAAGCTGGGCGATTTAATGAGCCTGTTCTCTTTACAAAGCAACGATTCTCAAAACATGAGCAAACAGGTCTTTCGCAGACCTCGCCAGTTTATGAACCGACAAACAAGACGATTCCAACGCAATATGAGTCGGGTTTTCCGTGGAAAAGCAGGGTCAACGAAACAAAAGACAATGACAACAAAGCAGAACAGAATCAATACAGCCAACCATACCCGTCAAAACGAACGGGTTACACCAGCACTTTCCAATAGCAAGAAGCAACAAAGTGGTATCGGACAGCGTTTGGGCGAAAAGACAGCCCATGTATTAGACACGAAAAATCGTCTGGTCGATAAAGGGAAACAAGCAAAACAACAGATACAGGCGACACCAACCCATGTCAAATATGCCGTTCATCAAGGGAAAGCGAATGTCACTCACAACCTCACAGACTTTAAACAATCAATGGCAACTACCAAAGCTCAACGCAAACAACAGCGTATGAATCAGCAAGAGCAAAAACGAAAGAACATTGCTCAAAAGCGTTTGGCACTGGATAAAGCAAAAGAAAAAAGACGAAAAGAAAATCCAACACTCCCTGTACAGAAAAAACAGCAAAATTTGAGTAAACGTCAGCAAACTGTCACGCCTGTTGTATCACAAAATATTGACCGCCAAACCCATCAGCGACCATGGAAAAAAGAGCAAAAACAAAAGACGCCACCGAAACAATTCAATCCGAGAAAGCTCAATAAACGAACGGATAAGCGAGGGCAACAAACATGAAGCTAAAAATAACAGTGATTTGTAGTGGAATCTTCTTTCTGTTCTTTTTTCTCTTATTGTTTATGGTCATTTTTTTCGCAGATGATACGGACAGTGGCGGAAACAACAAGGATTCTTCTGTTCCACAAAGCGGTGTGACCGTTTCGCAAGAAGTATTGGCACATCGCCCGTTGGTTGAAAAATATGGTAAGGAATATGGCATAGAAGACTATGTTTCTTATATCTTAGCCATTATTCAAGTGGAATCGGGCGGTACAGCAGAAGATGTTATGCAAAGTTCCGAGTCTTTGGGCTTACCGCCCAACAGTTTACGTACCGAAGAATCCATCAAACAAGGGGTTAAATATTTCAGTGAATTATTAGCTAGTGCGGAGCAACAAGGGGTTGATACCGATTCTGTGATTCAATCCTACAATTACGGCGGTGGCTTTTTAAATTATGTCGCCAATCATGGAAAGACATATACCTATGAATTAGCTGAACAGTTCTCTAAAGAGAAGTCGGGTGGTCAAAAAGCAGACTATCCCAATCCGATAGCTATTCCTGTGAATGGCGGTTGGCGATACAACTATGGGAATCAATTTTATGTTCAATTGGTTTCGCAGTATCTAACCGCTACTTCTCCAACAGAATTTGATGATGAAACCGTGCAAGTCATTATGGACGAAGCCTTGAAATACGAGGGGTTTCCCTATGTTTTTGGCGGAGCGTCACCTACGACCTCTTTTGATTGTAGTGGCTTAATACAGTGGGCGTATGACAAAGCTGGCATTTCTCTTCCTCGTGTCGCCCAAGATCAGTATGACGCTACGCAAGAAATTTCTATGGAAGAAGCCCAAGCAGGCGACCTTATCTTCTTTCACTCGACCTATAATGCTGGCACATATGTGACCCATGTCGGCATTTATGTGGGGGATAATCGCATGTTCCATGCGGGTGACCCCATTGGCTATACAGACCTCAACACTAGCTGTTGGCAAGACCATTTGATTGGGGCTAGACGTGTTATTCATGACTAAGAAAGGACGGAAACCAATGATTATTAAAATTGAACGGACAGAAAAAAAGAAGAAAACCGAGAAACCAAAGAAATCGAAGCAACCGAGAAAGCAACGAAAAGTTCCGACGATTAAAGTCGGCACACATAAGAAATTAACGTTTGTTTTATGGGTTTTATTGATTGGGAGTGTGGGCTTTGGTATTTATAAGAATGTTACCGCCATTGACACCCATACTATCCATGAAACAGAAATCATTGAACAACAGGTTGTCGATACCAACCAAGTCGAACGTTTTGTGGAGTCCTTTGCGAAAGAATACTTTTCATGGGAGCAAGCCCAAGAAAAAATGGATACTCGCAATGAGAAGTTGACTCATTATTTGACCGAAGAATTGCAGACCTTGAATGCAGAAATGATTCGAAAGGACATTCCTACCAGCTCTAGTGTGAACAATATACAAGTGTGGCAAGTTTCCCAAATCAATGAGAACGACTTTGAGGTACTATTTTCTGTCGAACATGTCATTACCGAAGCCAAAGACAAGAAAACTATCTCTTCTAGCTTTCATGTGGTTGTCCATGTAGATGAATCGAATAATATGGTTATTATCAAAAATCCGACAATGAGTAAGAAACCGCAAAAATCGGATTACCAGCCCCAACCGCTAGAAAACAATCATTCCGTAGATACGGAAACGGCAGACGAAATCAATAGCTTTTTAGAAACGTTCTTCCAGCTCTACCCTACTGCCACCGAAAAAGAATTGACTTACTATGTAAGTAATCATGTGTTACCTGTGATTAATAAAGAATATGTTTTTGAGGAATTGGTAAACCCTATCTATACCCAAAAAGATAACCAAGTCCTAGTGAATGTCACAGTCAAATATTTAGACCAAGAAACAAAGGCAACGCAAATCTCGCAATTTGAATTGATATTGGAGAAACAAGATAATTGGAAGATTGTAAAATAAGGTTGGAAAGGCTTGTTCTGAAACAATGACAAGTCTTCTATTTCCACATTAAACTAGATAGTACTCTGCTTTCTTTCGAAAGACAAAATATTACATCTTACATCTATTGTAAGAAAAATGAAAGGTATATCGATGGCTGCTGTCATACAAAAAAAGATATAATAATCGTGAACCATGAAAAATGATAAGAAACTTAAAGTATCCTTATTGTGGAATGAATCAATCAATATATATTTGAATACTTGTAAAGGAGACTTTTTCGATGAAACACAAAGTTTTGATTATTGATGACGATAAAGAACTATGTCATCTACTACAAAAAAATTTAAGCGTAGAAAATATAGAGGCAGACATCTATCATACTGGAAAAGAAGGTATTTTTGCATTAAAACATAAAGAGTATCAACTAGTTATTCTTGATATCATGATGCCTGGAATGGATGGGTTTCAAGTATTGGAGAAGATACGAGAAACCAATAGACTGCCTGTCTTGATGTTAACTGCTAAAAGTGATAGCACCTCAAAAGTCATTGGTCTGCGGTCTGGGGCAGACGATTATTTGGCCAAGCCATTTGATATGGATGAATTTATTGCCCGAGTTCATTCGTTGATTCGGCGATATACCAATTTTAATTCTTTACATGAACCGATTGAAACTTTGACATTTAAGGAGCTAACGATTGATTTAGAGAGCCGAAGTGTGCTCACAAAGAATGGAACACTTGAATTGCCACCAAAAGAATTCGATATTCTAGTTTATTGTGCACAAAATCAAGGAAAGATTCTAACCAAACAACAAATCTTTGAGAAAGTTTGGCAAGAACCTTATGTCTATGATGATAATAATATTATGGCTATCATTAGTAAGTTGCGTAAAAAAATTGAAGATAATCCAAGTTCGCCTACTTATATTCAAACGGTTAAGGGGATTGGATATCGCTTTAGCAAGGATGTGTAAAAAATGGAGATGTTGATCCCATTATTCATCGTTGCCTTTATTTGTTCCGTTGTGTTAAATCTTATATTTATTATGAAAATAACTCGTTTCAAGCAACAAATTCATCATATTTCACAAGTATTATCTGATATCAAGCAAGGTAACAGCAAGCGGAGAATTTTAGTGAAAAATCATGAACTAGTGGCGTCACTTGCTTTTAAGATGAACGAAATTGTCTATCATTATGATAATCAACTCATTAATTTAAAGCAAAATGAGGAACTAAATAAACATCTAATGACAAGTCTTTCTCATGATGTACGTACGCCGCTCACAACTTTAATAGGCTATCTTCATGCTGTTCGAAAAGGAATAGTAACGGGACAAGAGAAAGATTCCTACATCGATATTGCCTGTAGAAAAGCAGGTAATTTAAAAAAATATACAGATGAACTGTTTGATTGGTTCAAAATTCAATCAGATGACTATCCCTTTACTTTTGAAGAAACTGACATAACAGAAATGACTAGAAGTATCTTAATTGATTGGATTCCTATATTTGAGGAAGCGAAGATTGATTATGATTTTGCTATACCTGAACAAAAAATACTTGCTATGATTGATAGAGAAAGCTATAGACGTGTCATAAACAATTTAGTGCAAAATATCATTGCACACAGCCATGCTACGGAAATTTTCTTAACCCTAAAGAAACAGTCGAATATGCTTACCATTAGAATAAAAGATAATGGAGTTGGAATTTCTTCGGAAGATTTACCTCATATTTTTGAGAATCTCTATACAGGAGATAAATCCCGTTCCAATAAAGGTAGTGGGTTAGGACTCGCCATTGTTCAGCAGCTTATTCAAAAAATGGATGGCTCTATCTCTGTTCAAAGTGAACCAAATGATGGATCTATTTTCTTTATAACCTTACAAACAACCAGTTAATCTCTGCATAATCATGTAGAGATTTTTTATTAAAAAAGCAAGGTTAAGGTAAGAGTATGGCAAGGTTTATGCAAGGTTCATCTGCTATTCTTATGATTAACATCAAAGTAGGAGGTTTAAAAATGAGCAACTATATTATTAAAACCAAAAATTTAACCAAACAATACGGAGAACAAAAAAGTGTAGCGAATTTAAGCATTCACGTACGAAAAGGCAGTATTTATGGTCTACTCGGCAGAAATGGTGCTGGTAAAACAACAACAATGAAAATGCTTTTGGGATTGACAAAACCTACTTTAGGAGAGGCTAAAATTTTTAATCAAGATATCAAAAATGATATGAAATCAATTTTACCAAGAGTAGGAAGCCTGATTGAATCACCAGGATTTTACCCGAATTTAACGGGAACAGAGAATTTGAAAATATTTGCCCGTCTTCGGGGTGTGCCTAATCAAGACGCTGTAAGAAACGTCTTAGATCTGGTCGGATTACCTTATAACGATAAAAAGCTATTTTCACAGTATTCGCTTGGTATGAAGCAGCGTTTAGCTATTGCTTTAACATTAATGCACGATCCAGAAGTTATTATTTTGGATGAGCCTATTAATGGCTTAGATCCAATTGGAATTGCTGAAATACGCTCATTTATTAGAGATTTATGTGATAAGCAGGGAAAAACCATTCTCATTTCCAGCCATATTCTATCTGAGATTGAACAATTGGCTGATGATATTGGAATTATTAATAACGGAGAATTATTAGAAGAAGGCAGTTTAGAAGAACTGGAGCAGAAAAATAATAAATATATTCATTTTATCGTATCTGATACAAGTGAAGCTGCCCTAATTTTAGAAAATGAATTTCGAATAAGTGATTTTCAAATTATAGATAACAGACAGCTTAAAATCTATGATACAAGTTTATCTGTGGCAACAATTAATCGTACATTTATCTTACGTGATTTAGAAGTATCCGAGGCACGTTTGCAGGAAGATACATTAGAAGATTACTTTAAACGAGTGACAGGAGGTGTAGGGATTGCTTGATTTAGTCATCTGTGAATTCGCTAAATTAAAGCGATTAAAGTTTGTTCAGTTATCTATACTAGCTGCATTTTTGTTTCCGATTCCGATTACTTTTTTTATGTATGCTGATGGTATGACCTTTGATCATTTGTTTCGAGCCAACTTTATGTATGGAAGTCTTTTATTACTTCCATGTGTGTTAGGGATTGTCGCTTCCATGCTATTTTTCATGGAACGGGACAATGAAACATTAAAAAATTTAGTCACCATACCTGTATCGAGGAAGAATATCGTTCTGGCAAAATTAGCAGTGGTCATTATTTTATCTATCGTCTATTCTGTGGCTAACTTATTTGTTTCTATTTTAGGCGGGCTAATCGTCAGTGGTGTTGAAGATATTCTCTATCGTTTACTTATCAGTATTCTATTAGGTATATTGATTGGCATTGCCACGTTACCGATTATTCTTGTCATTGTCTATTTTAACAAAAGTTTTATATTTTCCATTATCGTTTCATTTTTATATGCTTCCACCGGTTTTGCTATAACGCTGTTTTTCTCTGCTAGTCCAGAATCTATTAATGCAGTAGCGTCCATACTGCCCATTTCTATTGTTTTTAAATGGTATTTAACATTATTCCCAGTAGAGGAAGCATTAAGCTATGTCCTTCCATATACATCTTCTACATTGGAAACATTTATTATAATGGTTATTTATGCTGTTGTCTTTGTTTCTCTATCTGCAATTGTTTACAAAAAAAATGAAATTTGAATTGGGTGATAAAAATGTTTCAACTAATAATAACGGAAATTATAAAGTTAAAACGACAAAGTATTATTTGGATAGGCATTATTGCTGTATTTATTTCAGCTATTTTAGCAGCCTTCCAATCGAATAGTAATGAGGGGGATGTAACTTACGAAGTTTTTTACAACAATGTGATTTGGAATAATTTTAGCCTGGCTTTTCCATTTATGATTGTATTAATTGGCGGTTATTTAATCAATCGTGAATATACAGACCAGACATTGAAAACAATGCTGACAGTTCCAGTATCCTTTCGGAAAATGTTGATTGGCAAAATGATAGTGATTGGCATATTAAGTCTATTGTTTGGAATAGCTAGTTTCATTATTTCTATCTTACTTTCCATGATATTTGGTTTCGGAGGATTCTCTGCACCTATTTTATTCAAAGCACTTTATCAAATTACGGCGATTGGGTTCTTTAACTACTTAGCAGTATTACCAATTATCGCTTATTTCAGCAGAAAAAAAGATAGCTTTTTTGCAGGAGTAGGATTAGCCTTCTTTTATGGGTTTTGCGGTATTTTTGCTGCAGGAAGAAATTTAAACGATGTTTATCCTATTACTTCTGGTTTAGGATTGACCCAATATACCAATATAGACTTAAGTGCTACGAATCCAATTATCGGAATCAGCTCTTTAATGCTTATGATTTTCTTAACCGCTCTTTTGATCTTTAAATCTCCTAAGTATGAAAAGGTAATGGCTGGTTCTGAAAAAAAGACAAGAAGGAAAGAGAAACGTAAGAAAGCGTAATATTACTCATGGATTCCTGTAAAAAAATTTGTTTTAAACTTAATTATGCTCATACATCAATATTTATAAAGGTGGAAGATAATAATATGTTAATTTGGAGGAAGAACATTTGAATGAAAGTCACTGGTTGCTTTGCCCTGTCTGTGGCAATAAAACTAGAATTAAATTATTTCAAACTACGATATTGAAAAACTTCCCTTTATATTGTCCTAAGTGTAAGCAGGAAAATCTAATAAATGTAGAAGCATTAGAAATAACTTTAATTAGAGAGCCAGACGCTAAGACGCAGAGCCGATAATTTGAGATAGAAACATCTCATCTTATCGGCTCTTTTTGTTTATCTGAATTTCGTTAGTTAGTCTTTAATATTCCTTGCTTCATTGATACCTATTGCTAGTGCTTCCATTAAGGATAGTTCTTGGTCTGTAAAGTTATCCATGTATTTTTCTATCTGTAGCCTTCGAGTGCTTTTTATCAAATTATCTGTAGGTAAGAAAAATTCATCAATAGACACATGGAGTAATGATACAAGATCATAAAGCACCTGTGTACTTGGGTGTTGCCCTTTATTTTCTATATTTGTTAAATAACGTGGGTCAATTTCAATGATTGTTCCTACTTGTTCACGGGTGAGACCACGTTTTATTCGAGCCTCTTTAATCGCTAGACCAACGGCTCTAAAATCGTATTTATCTTCTTTTTTACGCATAATAAACCACCTCTATACATTTTACTGTTCCTATCCAAGTGGAAACAGGTATAGAAAAACGCGTTATGTAGTTTGTGAGTTCTTTTAAGAGCGCTATCATGCTTATGAATGTGATAAATCCAATCTCAAATAGAAAGGTCGCTGATTTTATTTACCCATACAACTATATAAAATTTAGTTATGCTTCTAAAAAGTAGATAAAATTGGCGACTGAATGGAGGTCACAGTCGCCATGAAAAAGATACGTCACTATCTAATTCTCTTAATTAGGTTCTTATCAAAAAAACTTACCCACCTACACTAGATAAATATGACCATCAATGTGGTTTTACAAATCGTATAGACAGAACAATTGAAGCACATGAACAGAGAAAACAATCTGTTTATGTGTTTTTTTGGCTACTTCGTGAATATCTTTTAAGATTTTTCTTCACTTATGCAACAAATCTCCCTTTCGTGTCGGGACTTAGTATGAAGGGAGATAAAGAAGTACATGCCACTCCCTTTCACGACAGAAAGGGGGTGAAAAACATGAAACCATCTTCTTTTCAAGAAACCATAGAAAATCAGTTTGACTATATCTGCAAACAAGCCATTGAAGATGAACGGAAAGATTATTTCAAACATCTAAGCAGACTGTCCAAAAAAGAAGTTTCATTTTCTGAAATAGATAACTACCTTGTCACCTCTTTTTCTACGGTTGATACGTATGTCACTGATTTTCAACTATTCACATTGTATGGATTAAGAATCAATGTTGAAAGTGATTTGTTAAGCGAAGCCTTACGCCACCTTCCAGAGAACAAGCGGAACATCATTTTACTTCATTATTTTATGGATATGAGTGATGTGGAAATTGCAGAATTACTAAATGTAAATCGTTCAACAGTTTATCGTCATCGAATAAGCGGACTAGCCATGATTAAAGAATTTATGAAGGAGTGTAAAGAATGAAAACAACTTATCCAAAGCTTCCCTTCCCCCTCATTGTAAAGGCGACAGATGGTGACGTGGAAGCAATTAATCAGATTGTTAAACATTATCGAGGATATACCTCAAAACGTTCTTTGCGTCGCATGACAGACGAATATGGCAATTCTCACATGGTCATTGATGAAACCCTACGTGGCAGAATGGAAACAAAACTCATCACCAAGATTTTAGCGTTCGAAATTAAATAATCTCATTTTTTCGTGGAAGCGTGTTGAACCGTTCCACGCTTCCCGATTTGGGAGGTTTGTTATTCCATCAAAGCCTACTGTATGTTCAGTATGTTTTGATAGGCTAACAAGCCAAACGTTCTTTGACAATTGAATAAAGCCAATCGAATACGTTTCGATAAGAAAAGAGCCAACGAACTAACACGCCATGATCTATGAAGATAGCGAGCGATTCATGTTAAAACTTCGTAAACAATCTTTAGCAGGATTGTTGCCATGACTTTCTTATCGTGATAATGATACTCCCGTATAGCCACAGTCCGAGCGTTAGTAGCGTCGCAGACAATGGGTACGGCTACATGAAAATCATGCAGGGGTGAAATGCCCGTGAGCTTTGCTAGAGCTGTTCGATTGTTGGGATATTCTTCTCTTGTCAATGTATTATCATAAAAATATTTGATATAATTATAGGTGAATATTGGAGTTTTCCTAGCCTATAATGGGAAAGGAGTAATAATGATAACGGTCACAAAAAAAGATTTAGTTGAGCTAGGATATGGAACTTCTTTTTCAGCAGACATCATAAAAAAAGCAAAAGAATTGATGATTACAAAAGGGCATACCTACTATCAATCTCGAAAGTTAGATAGAGTCCCTCGTGAAGCTGTTGAAGAAATCCTAGGAATTCGGTTTTCAAATGAAAACAGGTCTGAGTAGTTTTTGCACAGTAAGGAGTAAAAACTATGGTTAAAGACCCAATAAAAAAAGCAAAGAATGGAACCTATTATTTTCGTGCAAATCTAGGTTATGATTCTAAAGGAAAAAAAATTCAAAAATATCGTAGTGGATTCACTACTAAAAAAGAAGCAAGAGAAGAATATTCAAAACTACTACTGATGAAACCAGAAGAATTAAGTGAGAATAAGGATAAAATGACGTTTAATCATTATATCTTTGAAATTTTTCTTCCATGGTATAAGACACAGGTAAAGCTCAGAACATATGAAAATCGCTTACCAACTATTAAGAAACATTTCTCTTATTTTGATAAAATGGCTGTTTCCGATATTGAGCCTATTGATGTGCAAAATTGGCAACTAAAATTATCAAAGAAATGTAAGTCTTCTTATGTGAGAGCTGTTCAAGGACTATTTTCAGTTGCTATGGATCGAGCAATTGTCCTTGGGATAACCACCACAAATCCATCTAAGATTATTGGCAATGTGAAAAAGCAAAAGTCTAAAATTGAATTTTGGACAAAAGAAGAATTTGAAAAAGTAATCTCTCTAATTTATAAAGAAGATTACTATCAACACTTTTTATTTATCTCTCTGTGGTTTTTATTTATGACTGGAATGCGAATTGGTGAAGCTACTGCCATTCAATGGGAAGATATTGATTTTGACTCTGGAGTACTAACCATCAACAAAACACTTTATTACAAGAATCAATCGGATTATAGATTTGTTGAACCAAAAACAAAGGCGAGTGTTCGTCATATTGTATTAAATGAATGTACTCTAAATTATCTATCCGAATGGAAGAAAGCACAACAAAATCTAATTCAGACAGACTTTGTAATGAGCTATAACGGTATTCCTACCCAAAAACATACGCTAGCACATGCTATTGAACGCTATGCTAAGCTGGCTGGTATTCATCGAATCAGAATTCATGGTTTACGGCATTCGCATGCTTCCTTGTTAATCAGTATGGGAGAAAACCCACTCATCATTAAAGACCGTTTAGGACATGAAGATATTGAGACGACTTTAGGAACGTATGGACATCTTTATCCTAACAGTAATTTTGAGGTAGCTAACAAATTAAATGGAGCCATTTCCTTTAAAGAAGCAAAACAAAATTATGATACTTCACCAAAGAATCAATTTACTGTAGACTACTTGCGAAACAAAGAAATGAAAAAAGTGCAATAAAAGTGCAGTAAAAAAATAAGAAGAGCCAGAAACCCTTGATAAACAAGGATTTCTGGCTCTCCTACAACTACTCCCACTCCACAGTAGCTGGTGGCTTAGACGTAATATCATACACAATCCGATTGACATGAGCCACTTCATTCACGATCCGAACAGAAATTTTTTGCAAGACATCCCATGGGATACGCGCGAAGTCTGCGGTCATACCGTCGATTGAGGTAACCGCGCGGATACCGACTGTGTAGTCGTAGGTACGGCCGTCGCCCATAACACCGACTGAGCGGATGCCTGGTAAGACAGTGAAATATTGCCAGATGTCGCGGTCAAGGCCGGCGTTGGCGATTTCTTCACGTAGGATTGCATCTGATTCGCGGACGATTTCTAGTTTTTCTTCAGTGATTTCACCAAGGACACGGATACCTAGACCTGGTCCTGGGAATGGTTGGCGCCAAACGATTGAGTCAGGCATACCTAGCTGTGTTCCTAATTCGCGGACTTCGTCTTTGAATAGGGTATTTAATGGTTCGATCAATTCGAACTGCATATCTTCTGGTAATCCACCAACATTATGGTGAGATTTGATTGTTTGTGCTGTTTCGGTACCAGATTCGATGACGTCTGTATAAAGTGTTCCTTGGGCTAAGAAGGAAATCCCTTCTTGACCAGCAAGTTTAGTTGCTTCATCGTCGAATAGGTAAACGAATTCGTTTCCGATGATTTTGCGTTTTTTCTCTGGATCAGAAACACCAGCTAATTTATCTAGGAAACGGTCTTTAGCATCGACTTTGATGATGTTCAAGCCGAATTTTCCGCCAAGTGCTTCCATGACTTGTTCGCCTTCGTTTTTACGTAATAGACCGTGGTCTACGAAGATCGATGTTAATTGGTCACCGATAGCTTTTTGTAAAAGCACCCCTACGACAGATGAGTCCACACCGCCTGATAGGCCAAGTAGGACTTTTTTGTCGCCGACTTGTTCGCGGATTTTTGCAACCTGCATGTCGATGAAGTTATCCATCGTCCAATCACCTTTACATTGGCAAACATCTAGGGCAAAGTGACGTAATAGTTCATTGCCGTATTCTGAATGACGTACTTCTGCGTGGAATTGGATGCCGAAGAAGTTACGGTTTGTATCTTGGATCGCTGCGATTGGGCAGTCTTTGCTGGTGCCGATTTTTTCAAAGCCTTCTGGTACTTGAGTTACTAAGTCGCCGTGGCTCATCCAAACGGTTTGTTCTTTTGGTGTATCAGCGAATAGGACGGCATTATCAGAAACAATTTCTAACGTTGCTTGCCCGTATTCACGGTTTTTAGCGGGTTCAACTTTTCCGCCTAGGTTATATGTGATCAGCTGCATGCCGTAACAGATTCCTAAAATTGGAATCCCTAATTCAAAGATTTTTGGATCAATGGAGAAGGCTCCTTCGTCATAAACACTATTTGGGCCACCTGATAAGATGATCCCTTTTGGATTCATGGCTTTGACTTCTTCAGCAGTGATGCGGTGGCTCAAAAGCTCTGAGAAAACACCGAATTCACGGATACGACGAGTGATTAATTGGTTGTACTGACTACCATAATCAAGTACGATGATTTTTTCTACGTTTGTCATTTCGGCAGAAACGTTTGTCACAATCATTACCCCTTTTCAAGTTTTATTATAAAAGAAAGCAAGCTTTCTTTATAAGCTAGTATTTACGCAAATAGATTTCATCAATGATATGATGCTTTGCCTTGTGCAAGATAATATCAGCTCGGCCTCTTGTTGGCAAGATATACTCTTCCAAATTCTTCAAGTTGACATTTTTCCAGACATCCTCCGCCATGGCAAGCGCTTCTTTGCGATCACCGATTGCGTAGTCATAATAGTAGTTATCCGGATCTTTAAAGGCGGTGTCCAGCAAGGATTCGAACCGTTCGATATACCAACGCTCGACCATTTTCGGATCAGCATCGACGTAGATCGACAGGTCGAAAAAGTCACTGACATAGATTTGCTGATTGGCTGGCAGTTGTAAGGTGTTGATTCCTTCGACGATCAAAATATCCGGCGAATCGATCAGCTCGTATTCTCCATCCACGATATCGTAGACATCATGGGAATATTTTGGGATGGGAATATTTTCTTTGCCTGATTTTACTTCATTCAAGACATCAATTAGGTTCTCCATATCATAGCTTTCGGGAAAGCCTTTGCGATCCATAATCCCGCGTTCTTCTAAGACAGCGTTTGGATATAAAAAGCCGTCAGTGGTAATTAATTGGACCGTTTGATGTTTGAAAAGGCGGTCTAATAAGGTCTGTAATAAACGAGCGGTGGTACTTTTTCCGACGGCAACACTTCCAGCGATTCCGATGATAAACGGCGGCATCTTCACATAACGATGCAGAAACAACCCTTTGCTTAACGTGAGCGACTCAAAATCCTTCATATAAAGATGGATCAGGTGACATAAGGGTACATAAACATCGGCCACATCCTTCATCGAGATTTGGTCATTCAAGCTTTTGATATTGTCAAGCTCTGCTTGCGTCAACGGTGTGTTTCCCGGTGTGTAGAAATCTTGCCACTGGTCGCGGGCAATCCGGAAATAGTTCCCTCTTTCGTTCATAAGAACCTCCTTATTCATATTAAAGTAATCATTTTTCAAAAGGCGAAAAATGAATCCTATTTTCATGCCGTATACCATTCAACTAAGTGTGTCCAAAATATACTGATTTAATAACTAAAATGAACGCCAAACAGAGTAAACTGCGAAAAGTTGAACTGGCATCCTTATTCATATTAAAGTAATCATTTTTCAAAATCGAAAAATGAGTTCAATATCATGCGCATTCCAGTCAATTTCAAGTAAAAAGCTGAACTGGCAACTGCGCTTATTCTACCATAAAAACAGTCTTAGAAAGTGTTCTATTTCCAAGAAATCCGAATAATTTCCTAACACAAAACGTTATAAGCCATTTTAGCCGAAAAAAAGTGTAAAAAGCTATCGTAATGATAGGAGTTTCATTGTTTTTTTAGTTGCGAAGGAAAAAACTAGGGAGATGTTAAGAAAAGCCAAGAAACAACCTGAAAAAGTGTATGATAGAAGCAGGAGATTTGGGAAAGTAGGTGGTGAAATGAAGAAACTGGAAGAAATGACGCTGACTGAATTGTGGGAGTTATTTCCAATTATCTTGAAGGATCATAACGTGGATTATGAGAAATGGTACGGGGAAGAAAAGCAGCAGTTAACGGAGTTGTTCGCTGATTTTCCGATTCAACGAATCAATCATATCGGCAGCACCTCAGTCGAAGGCTTGATTGCTAAGCCGATCGTTGATATATTGCTGGAATTTCCTGATGGGTATGATGTGGAAGAAGCTTCAGCGAGGCTGAAAAATGCCGGCTGGATCTTGATGATTGAAGATAAGGAGAAACAAACATTAGATTTGAATAAGGGCTACACATCGGAAGGCTTTGCGGAAAAGGTTTATCATCTGCATGTTCGTGCTATAGGAGATTGGGATGAGTTTTATTTTCGGGATTATCTACGAAAGTATCCAGAAGTTGCGCGGCAATATGAAGAATTAAAGCTTACGTTAAAGGAAAAGTTTGAGCACAATCGTGATGCCTATACGGATGCGAAATCGGATTTTGTGCAGAAATATAGTAAAAAGGCACGACAGGAATTCGGTCCGCGCTATTTGCCTAAATAATTTCCGCATTTCGTGCTATGATAAGGAAGAAAATTGTTAGAAGGAGTGTGTATGATGAAAAAAATCGTTTTATTCGGAGACAGTTTATTAGCTGGTGTCATGAATGGTGAAACTAGTGATATTTTAGATAAGTATATTCTTGATGAACTGACGGAGATGGGCTTTCCAGGCTACTCATTAGTCAAGTTAGGCAAGCGCGGCGAGACTTCTTCTGATGGTTTGGCTCGGGTGAGTGAAGCCGTGGATGCAGAAGGTGATTTTGTGGTCATTTCTTTTGGAACTAATGACTCGTTGAAGCAGGCAAATTCACTTGACACCTTTGGCGAAAATATTAGAGAAATCATTGAATCATTTGATGCGTCAAAAGTGATTCTATTGACGACAGGTTACATCAATACAGACATTTATTCAAAGGGAGACAATGAGCGTCAACAGCTCTTCGCCCAAAAAGCGAAAATGATAGCGGCAGAATCGGGCGTTAACGTAATCGATCTGTATCACCACATGACTGTTTATCCAAAACCAAAAGAGTTTGTGCAAACATTCGACGGCATCCATCCGTCAGACGAGGGCTATCATTTCTTAGGGGCCTTGATTGCACGTGATATTAAAGAAATTTTATTAGCAGAAGGGTAAGAACATGGCAAATCATTATTATTCGGAAAATCCTGAGACGGCACACGACTTGCATCAATGGTCGTTTGAATTGGCGGGAAAAAATTTTCAATTTGTGACGGATAGCGGAGTCTTTTCTAGGGACACCGTTGATTATGGCTCACGTGTGTTAATCGAGCATTTCGATGCGGAGGAGTTACCGGAAGGAACATTGCTAGATGTTGGCTGTGGCTATGGTCCAATCGGTATGGCATTGGCCTATCAGACGGGGCGTTCAGTCGAAATGATCGACGTGAATAATCGTGCGGTGGAACTGGCGCAAGGAAATGCGAAGCGCAATGGCATCGAAGCAGATATTCATCAATCGAACATCTATGAAACCTTGCATCAAAAAGAATATGCCGCAATCGTCAGCAATCCGCCGATTCGTGCAGGAAAAAAAGTCGTTCATCAGATATTAAGTGATGCAGAACCGTTGTTAAAAGATGGCGGTACACTGACCATCGTGATCCAAAAGAAACAAGGTGCGCCCAGCGCAAAAAGTAAAATGGAGGAAGTTTTCGGCAACGCTGAAATAGTGGCGAAGGACAAAGGCTACTACATTATTCGCAGTGTGAAGGAATAAATTGATCCCGTTCATTCGATATCTGAATGGACGGGTTCTTTGTCTTTAGGGAAAAGGCTTGCATGTGTGGTCGAAGAAAGGGTACAATCACATTGACTCATGTTTTTCACAAATGTGATAAGGAGGTAAGTCTATGCAAAAAGAAGAAGATAAATTATTGGTTCGCATTGCTGAAATGTATTACCAAGAAGATAAAAATCAAAGTCAAATCGCGAAAGAGCTGAATATACATCGCAGTACGATCAGTCGTTTGCTGAAGCGTTCTCGTAACGAAGGAATCGTGAATATTTCCATCAACTATGATAAAGCGGGAACCTACAGTATCGAAAAGGAATTGCAGGAAAAATTCGATCTGGAAAAGGCAATTATAGTGCAAGCGGGAACAGATTTAAGTCGTACGCAAAAGGATAAAATGTTAGCACAAGGGGTCGGTGAATACCTAACAGAGATTATTAAGGATGATATGATCTTTGGCTTTTCTTGGGGAGAAACCATGTCCGCAATACCAGAAGGGCTGACAAATTATGCGGTAGATAATATTCTCTGTGTCCCAATGATCGGCGGACCGTCTGGGCGTTTAATCAGTGATTATCATGTCAATACAATTACCTATGAAGCATCAAAAAAACTAAATGGTCGAGCATTATTGATCGACTCACCAGCTTTTCCCGAAACGGTCGCGTTGAAAAAAGCCTTGATGGAAAATGATTTTAATCAAGAATTGATCGATTATTGGCGCAAGATTGATATTGCCATTTTAGGAATCGGTTCGCCGACATTGAAGGCGAGTGAAAGCTGGAAACAGTTCTATGGCGAAGATGTGCTGGCTTATTTAGAAGGAAAAAAAGTGGTGGGAGATGTGGTGTCACGCTTTTACAATATTGAAGGCGAACACATTGAGAATAGTTTAGATGATCGTCTGATTGGAATCGATATCGCTGACTTGAAGCGAACACCGTATCGAATCGGTGTAGCAGAAGCAGTCGATAAAGCCGACGCGATTGCCAGCGCATTAAAGGGTCAGTATATTAATGTATTAGTCACGACGGAAGAAACTGCGCGAGAAGTATTGAAAAGATAGGGTGGTCCTATCTTTTTCTATTTTAAGGAGGAGCTATGCAGGTTATTCGTTTGCTTCAAACAATCTTGATTTTATTGAGTCGCAAGCAAGTTACCGCAAAGGAATTAGCGGAGCGATTCCAAGTGTCGGTCCGGACGGTTTATCGTGATGTCGATGCGCTGAGTTTGGCAGGAGTTCCAGTCTATGCCAACAAAGGGCGAAATGGCGGGATTTTTTTGGATGATGCCTATCATGTCAGTAATGCCTTGATCGATAAGGCAGAGCAGGATGATCTGTTTTTAGCCTTACATTTATTGCAATCTGTAGGCTTAGCTGATACGGAGGAGCTGCTGAAAAAAATGGGTACGGTCTATGATTGGAGCGAATGGCTGGAGGTCGATTTGAGTCAGACCGAGATCACCAGCCAAACCTTTGAAAAAATCAAAGAGGCGTTATTCAATCATTGTGAGATCAACTGTGTTTATCACACTGAATATGGCCAAACCCGGCTCATATCTTTAGCACCAAAACGTGTACTGTACAAGTATCAAACGTGGTATTTGCTGGCTTGGGAATCAAGTAAGCTAGATTGGGTCTTATTTCCACTCAAACAAATTCGAGACGTTGTTTTAAAAGAGCCAATCGACTATCCGTTTCCAGAGGAAGAATTGGTGTTTCCACAGTTGTCTGTTCGGCTACGTTTCAGCAAGCGGATCGCTTATAAAAAGTATGCCGAGTTCGCGGATTTTGCTTGGACGGACAATCCTGACAGTAGCTTTGATGCGACTTTGAACTTCACGGAATTCGATGATCTCTATCGTTTTTTAATTCCGCTAGGGAAAAATGTCGAAATTCTTGGCCCGGATTGGATTCGCGAGAAGGTTTTAAATTACGTTGGGGCATTTTATAAAAATCATTTTTAATATGACATGTTCTGGCACTTTTATTCGATACACTTATAGAAAAAGGAGGAGACATCAATGAAGTTTGAACAAATCGTGAAACCAGATCAATGGATTCTTTCTCGAACCTTTACAGTGAAGGTCGAAGAAATTCCTCAAGTTATTGGACCAACCTTTATGAAGCTAGGCGGGTTTATTCAAGAGCAAGGAATCCAAATATTAAGTACGCCATTTGTTTCTTATAAAAATATGGATGAAAATGGCGGATTGGATGAATCAGCCATTGAGATGGAGGTTGGTTTTCCCGTGGCAGAGGAAGTCAAAAATGCTGCGGAGATCGAAAGCAACAGTTATTTCCTTCCGTCCTATAAGGCGTTATCTGCACTTTATGTCGGGCGTTATGATGATATGACTGAGCCCTATTTCGCCATGATGGATGAGATTAAAAAAATTGGCGGGAAATTCAGCGGGATTTCTTATGAGTATTATTTGAGCGACGAGGAGATACCTGAGGAACAGCAGGAAACGATTATGGAATTGGTTTACGAATAGTATCTATTTAGACGAGTTGGAGAAACTCGTCTTTTTTTATGCTATCTTGCACTTTTGTGATTTCGTTTTAAAAAAATTGCAAAAAGTTATTGACAACGTTTTCTAGTGCGGTTACTATAAAAGTGCAACAAATGTTAAAAGTAAATCACAAATGTTAAAGGGGTATTTGCTATGGATTGGTTAGGTGTACAAGGAAAGACGGTCATTGTTACTGGAGGTTCATCAGGGATTGGTGCAGCTATCGTTGAAGAGTTATGTGATTTAAAGATCAATGTGGTGAATGCGGATTTACGCGAAGGGACATTTACTCACGAAAATTTATTTTTTAGTCAAACAGATGTTACTTCTCCAGAATCGGTGGAACAGACGGTAGCGACAACAGTGAAAAAATTTCAAACAATTGATGCAGTTGTCAATAATGCGGGTATCAATATCCCAGCCTTGTTAGTTGACGAGAAGATGTCCGAGGAAGGGAAATTCCAAATTAATGAACAGATATTTAATAAGATGATCGCGATTAATCAAAAGGGTGTCTACTTAATGGGCCAAGCAGTTGGTCGTGTAATGGTCAAGCAAGGCTATGGGGTCATCATTAATATGTCATCAGAATGTGGCTTAGAAGGTTCGGAGGGACAAAGTGTTTACGCGGCAACAAAGGCAGCGGTGAACAGCTTTACTCGCTCATGGGCAAAGGAGTTAGGAAAAAAAGGTGTCCGTGTTGTTGGAATTGCTCCTGGGATTATGGAAGAAACCGGCTTACGTACGATCGAGTACGAAACAGCGTTAGCCTATACGAGGGGAATAACAGTCGAGCAATTACGTGCTGGGTACACGAATACTAAGACAATTCCATTAGGTCGTGACGGTAAATTAAGAGAAGTAGCAGACTTAGTTGCCTACTTCATTTCTAACCGTTCAAGCTACATAGATGGTGTGACTGTTAACGTCGCTGGCGGAAAAACACGAGGGTAATTTTTGATTCTGCTGATCGTGAGAAATAAGCGGTCGGCAGAATTGTAAAATAAAAAAGAACTGGGAGGAGCTTATGAACAAGGTAATTTTGGTTGCGCATGGGAAGTTGGCACACGAAATGAAAAAATCAGCGGAAATGATCTTTGGTACGCTACCGGATTTTGAATCGATCGAATTTTTGAAAGAAGAAGGATTAGACACGATCCAAGAAAAAGTTGCTGGGGCAATGAAGGAAGATGCATCATATCTGATTTTGACAGATCTATTCTGTGGGACGCCTTATAATGCCAGCTGTGCAGTTGCAATGAAGAATCCTGAACGCGAGATTGACGTGATATCAGGAATGTCGCTGCCGATTGTCTTAGAGGCAGCAAGTATGCTAGGAAGCAGTTTAACAGAGATTGTGAATCATGTTACAAAAATATCCTGCGATACAGTGAAAGCGTTTAAACAGCAGGTGATTGAAGAAGAGGAGGATTTATAAGATGCAAATCAAATTATCACGGATCGATGATCGCTTGATTCATGGACAAGTGGCAACAGTATGGGCAAAGGAAGCTGGTGCAAAGCGGATCATCGTTGTTAGTAAAGAAGTGGCTAATGATGAGATTCGTAAAACATTGGTCAAACAAGCAGCCCCGCCAGGAATCAAAGTGAATATTGTGACTCCGGAGAAAGCAGTAAAGGTCTACAATAACCCAAAATATGCAGATGAATCAGTGTTCTATCTATTTACGAATCCAATGGAAGTATTGGAATTAGTCGAAATGCAGGTGCCAATCACATCTATCAATATCGGCGGGATGCAATTCAAAACAGGACGGACACAAATCACCAAAGCTGTTTCAGTCGATCAAACAGAAGCGGATGCATTTCGCAAGCTTGAAGCAGCAGGTGTGGAGTTAGATTTGAGAGTCGTTGCGACCGATCCGAAGGGTAATTTTGAAGAGAAGCTAAAAGAAGCAGGGTTCTAAAAGGAGGCAGGATACTAGTTCCACTTTTTTCAGGTAAAAATTGTAAGCAAGATAAAATTCTATTGAGTGCTGAAAAAACTGGTGGAATGGTATACGTATTGAACATCAAACTCATTTTGAGAAAAATGATTACCTTAATATGAAATAGGAGGACACAATAATGGAATTATCAGCGTTGCAGATTGTACTTATTTTTCTTTTTTCTTGTATTTGCGGGATGGGCAGTGTGTTAGATGAATTTCAGACGCATAGACCGTTGATTGCGTGTACGATGGTTGGTCTGATTTTAGGCGATGTGCAGACGGGAATTATTCTAGGAGGAACATTAGAATTGATTGCTCTAGGCTGGATGAATATTGGGGCGGCGCAGTCACCGGATTCAGCTCTGGCGAGTGTGATTTCTACTATATTAGTCGTTGTTGGTCAGCAGGATATTCAATCAGGAATTGCGATTGCGTTGCCAGTGGCAGCGGCGGGGCAAGTATTGACGGTTATCGCACGGACAATCACGGTAGCTTTTCAGCACGCAGCGGATCGTGAAGCGGAAAAAGCAAATTTCAATAAGATTATCTTCCTTCATTTCAGTGCCTTATTCATTCAAGCTTTACGAGTAGCAATCCCAGCTACGATTGTGGCGGCTTTTGTTAACGCAGAGATGGTGACAAATATGTTGAACATGATACCAGATGTAATCACAGGAGGTTTAGCAGTTGCCGGTGGGTTCATCGTAGTTGTCGGATATGCGATGGTCTTGAATATGATGAGCGTGGCATATTTGATGCCTTTCTTCTATCTTGGATTTGTCATGGGCGGTTATTTAGAGTTTAGTTTGTTGGCGTTTGGAATTATCGGACTAATTACTGCATTGATTTACGTGCAGTTAAATCCGAACTTTAAGAAAAACGAGGTCCAAGGAAATCAGGTTGCAGCAGTTGTCGCCGGCGAGTTAGCCGATGATGAGCTGGAAGATTAAGGAGGAGTACAAATGGAAAATACTTCAACAGTAGAAACGAAAAAAGATATTTATGCGCAATCGCAATTAACGAAAAAAGATTTGATGACAACGTTTGTCTTTTCAAACTTCCAGCAGGCGTCCTTTAACTTTGAACGGATTCATGCGTTGGCTTTTTGTGTGGATATGATTCCGACGATCCGTCGAGTGTATAAAACCAAAGAAGAACAAGCAGAAGCCTTGAAACGCCATTTGACTTTCTTTAATACGACACCAGCTGTTTGCGGACCTGTTATCGGCGTAACGATGGCGATGGAGGAAGCACGAGCAAGTGGTGCGGATATCGATGATGGGACAATCAATAGCTTAAAGGTTGGGTTGATGGGACCTTTAGCTGGTGTCGGCGATCCATTAGTTTGGGGAACCTTACGTCCGATCACCGCAGCATTAGGTGCCTCGTTGGCTTTATCTGGAAATGTGATGGGACCAATTTTATTCTTCGTAGCTTTTAACGTGATTCGTTTGGCGATGAAATGGTTTGGATTGACATACGGCTTCAGTAAGGGAATGGATATTGTTAAAGATCTATCTGGCAACTTATTACAGAAATTGACTGAAGGTGCGACAATTTTAGGATTATTCATCATGGGGGTTCTGGTGACGAAATGGACCACTGTCAATATACCGCTAGTCGTATCGAAAACACCAGGTGCGGATGGCAAAACAGTTATTACAACTGTGCAAAATGTTTTGGATGATTTAGTTCCAGGTTTACCAGCGTTAGGTTTGACCTTGTTGATGATGTATTTACTAAAGAAAAAAGTCAGCCCAATCGTTTTGATTTTTGTGTTGTTTGCAGTAGGAATCATCGGTTATTGGTTAGGAATTTTAGCATAATATTATAGAAGAAATTAGGGGGAGCAGTAGTGAAAACGAAAGCAGTACGTTTATATGGTAAGAAGGATTTACGTTTAGAGGAAGTTGAATTGCCTGAAATTAAAGAGAATGAGATTTTGGCTTCAGTCATCACTGATAGTATTTGTATGTCAACGTGGAAGTTAGCCAATCAAGGGGCGGATCATAAAAAAGCGCCCAATAATCTTGCGGAAAATCCGATTATTATTGGTCACGAATTTTGTGGCGAACTGTTGGAAGTTGGCGGCAAATGGGCACATAAATATAAAAAAGGAGAGCGGTATGTTTTGCAGGCGAACTTGCAATTACCGGATCGTCCAGATTGTCCCGGCTATTCGTATCCTTACACTGGCGGCGATGCGACCTACATCGTGATCTCAGAAGATGTCATGAATCAGGACTGCTTGATCCCTTATAAAGGCGATACCTATTTTGAAGGCTCACTGATTGAACCATTATCCTGTGTAATTGGCGCCTTTGAAGCAAATTATCATTTAAAAGAAGGGTCCTATGAACACAAGATGGGAATCAAAGCTGATGGGAATCTATTGATCATGGGAGGGACTGGCCCAATGGGTTTATTAGCAATCGATTATGCTTTGCATGGACCCATCAAACCAAAGAAATTAGTTGTTACCGATCGTGATGCGGAAAAATTGGCTCGTGCAGAAAAGCTCTATCCAAGTCAAAATGGCATTGAAGTTTCATATGTGAATGTAGCAGATGTTGAAGATCAAGTCAGTCTTTTGAAGGAAAAAGCAGATGGAGGCTTCGATGATATCTTTGTAATGATTCCAGTGGCACCAGTAGTAACGGATGCGGCGGACATGTTGAATCCGGATGGCTGCCTGAACTTCTTCGCGGGACCGCAGGACAAAGAGTTTTCGGCGCAGGTGAATTTTTACGATGTGCATTATTCCTTTACGCACTTTGTGGGAACGTCTGGCGGTAATACCGAGGACATGCGCAAGGCGGTAAAATTGATTGAGAATAAGCAAGTTAAAGTTGCCAATGTTGTTACCCATATTCTAGGATTGGATGCAGTAGGGGAAACCACGTTGAATCAACCAGCGATTGGCGGCGGAAAAAAATTAGTTTATACCCATAAACAATCTGAACTGAAAAAACTTTCAGAGATTGATAACAATTCAGAATTAGGCGAAATTCTAGCAGAAACAGATGGTATTTGGAGTCAGAAGGCTGAAAATTATGTTTTGAAGAATTATCCAAATATTTAATTTTCAATTAAGTAAATGAATAAATCAAACGTTTTCGCATTTTCTACTGTACCAACGTTCGGGTTTTGGTACGCAATTGATGTAACTATAAATTAAGAACTACCGCAGAAAAGAACTGATTCTGCGGCAGTTCATTTTATAGATGTTCTTTTAAAATGACTCGATTGGCAATGTCTGAGTAGACTTCATTATGGACAGTACCGGCAGTTAATTTTTGCGTTACAGAGTACATCTTTTTCAGAAAGTGAAAGCTGTAATTTATAGGCACTGGAAAAAGAAAGTAAACTATTTATAAAAATTGTGATGAATATTGGATCACTGTTATTTGAAATTCGAGATAAAAACCTTGCCTACTTTAAAAGCTCCAAATTTACATAATCCAAGATGAATCATTCGAAAAAGGCGGCGTTCTCGCCGCCTAGATTCATTTTCCACTGTTTTGCTTATCAAAAAGACCACAGCTTAGATTTTTTTGGTTCATAATCATTTTAGAGAATTTGATACTTTTCGTTATATGTTTAATTCGCAATCATCCTATCTCGCTTTTTATGGGTTTGAATAAAATGGCCAGCAGTCTTTGTTGGGGCACATCATAGTCTTTTTTCAAAAACTATCTGAATCGTGCGAAAACGGTGTAGGCTAATTAGAATTGATGCATAAATTCTTGCTGATTTTTGATGGCACCTAAAACGTCTGCTATTTGCTTAACTACTTTTTATTTCTAGGAGCCTTTAAATTCCACTTTTTTCCTACAGAATAAGCAAGAAGTCCGGCCTTTTGAAGAAAAATGCTTTCTTTCTATTTTTTCCTTTGCTACACTTAAAAAAAACGCAAAGAGAGGGACCGTGATGAAGATCACCATTAAAGAGATCGCTGAGATGGCTGGCGTGTCAGTAACGACTGTCTCACAGATTTTAAATAATAAAGGCAGCCGCTTCAGCGAACAAACGCGCAGAAAGGTTTTAGCCATTGTTGAAGAACATCAATACAAACCGGATTTTTTTGCAGCGAACTTGATTAATCGTCATTCAAAAACGATCGGGATGATCGTGCCGGACGTAACCGACTTTTTTTTCTCAAAGGTGATCGAAGGAGTAGAAAGTTATTTAAATCCTCTAGGTTATATGATCATTTTGTGTAACTCTCGCCACGATATTGAACAAGAAAAACGTTATTTAAATGAGCTGTCACATCGGTCAGTAGATGGTATTTTGTTGGCCACGCCTAATCATCTTGAGGGAGAACACAAGTTGGGCAGTGACTTTTACCGTAAACACCCGATTGTTTTGATTGACCGAGGCTTGAACGATCGCGATTGGGGCCAGCTATTAGTAGAAGAATATGCCGGGGCACAAGAAGTCCTGAGAATGTTGGTAGATAAAGGGCATCGTCATATAGGTATGTTAAAAGAGAGTCAAGGCTATTATCAATTAACTGAGCGGGTGAAGGCCTATCGGCAGGTAGTTTTTGAGTATAAATTGCCATTTGAAGAAAGCTATATTTGTTCTGGACAATTAACGATCTCCGGCGGTTATCATGCGGCAAGAGAGGTATTAAAAAATAAGAAAATCACGGCGATATTTTGCGGAAATGACGAGATGGCTCTTGGTTGCTATCAAGCGATTTATGAAGCGGGATTAAAAATTCCTGAGGACATTTCGGTCGTGGGCTTTGATGGGTTAGAAGTTAGTGAATACATGGTTCCGCCTTTGACAACTGTCTTTCAGCCGAGCAGTGAAATTGGCTTTTCAGCAGCAAAATTTTTAGTAGATGCCATTAATTTCCCTTCTCAGCGAATTCCGAATAAAATCTTCCAAACTAAATTAATTATTCGTGAGAGTGTTAAAAAAGTAGATCAGGGTTGACAACGGGAGCAGTACCCGTTATAGTAACGATGGCAGCGCTAACAGAAAGCGCTTCTGTATTTAGTAAACTGTTTTACTAAAGTGGTTTACCTTTCGCCATTTTATTGTATAATATCTTTTGAAGCTTGGAGGAAAACCTATGAGAATGGTAGATTTGATCGAAAAAAAGAGAGACGGTAACGCCCTATCAAAAGAAGAACTCGACTTCATCATTGATGGCTATACAGACGGAAGTATTCCAGACTATCAGATGAGCGCTTTATTAATGGCGATCTTTTATCAGGACATGACGGATGAGGAAATTTCTCATTTAACTTTGGCTATGGCAAACTCAGGAGACATCATTGATTTGTCATCTATTGAGGGTGTGAAGGTGGATAAGCATTCCACTGGCGGTGTTGGTGACACCACAACTTTGGTTCTTGCGCCACTTGTAGCAAGTGTAGACGTACCTGTAGCAAAAATGTCTGGACGCGGTCTTGGTTTTACTGGAGGTACTTTAGATAAATTCGAATCAATTCCCGGCTTTAAAATCGAATTATCCGATCAAGAATTTGTTGATATTGTAAACAAGAGTAAAGTAGCTGTCATCGGTCAGTCAGGAAATCTGGCTCCAGCGGATAAGAAGCTGTACGCATTACGTGATGTAACAGCGACAGTGGATTCCATCCCGTTGATTGCCAGTTCGATCATGAGTAAAAAAATCGCAGCGGGTGCAGATGCAATCGTTTTGGATGTGACTACCGGCGAAGGTGCCTTTATGAAAAACATCGATGATGCAAAACGTTTAGCGAAAACTATGGTACGCATCGGAAAGCTTGCTGGACGTCAAACGATGGCTGTGATTTCGGATATGTCTGAGCCGTTAGGCCAAGCAATCGGAAACAGCCTAGAAATCGTGGAAGCGATTGATACCTTGAAAGGAGAAGGACCAGCTGATCTAACAGAGATGTGCTATGTATTAGGTAGTCAAATGGTTGTTTTGGCAGGTAAAGCGGCGACGTTGGATGAAGCCAGAGCGATGTTAGAGGAAGCCCTGCATTCTGGTAAGGCGCTAGAAAAATTCCGTGAAATGGTTAAAGACCAAGGTGGGGATGCAACGGTAATTGATCAAACGGACAAGATTTTAACCGCTAAATATGAAATTGAGTTGCCAGCTAAAACCTCGGGGTATGTCACTGATTTAGTAGCCAATGAAATTGGGATTGCAGCAATGCTGTTAGGCGCGGGACGTAAAACGAAAGAAGAAGATATCGATCATGCCGTTGGTATCAAGCTGCATAAAAAAGTCGGCGATAAAGTTGCTGAAGGCGAATCGCTATTAACAATCTACGCGAACTCCAATGAAATTGACGAAGTAGAAAAATTACTTTATGAAAATATTTCGATTGGTGATGAGCCAAAAGAGCCTATTTTAATCCACGATATTATTACAGAATAAGTATTTAAAACTTTTTTGTAACAATAAAAAGTATATTATAATGAAAGAAGCGAGGGTCAGAAATGGAAATAAATCGAATGATCGACCACACAATTTTAAAGGCGGATGCCAGTAAAGAAGATGTAATGAAAATTATTGAAGAAGCTAAGAAATATCGCTTTTACTCTGTCTGCATCAATCCAACATGGGTGTCGCTTGCAGCCAAAGAATTACAGGGTGAGCCCGTTGCAGTTTGTACGGTGATCGGTTTTCCGCTTGGAGCAAATACTACTGAAACAAAGGCGTTCGAAGCAGCAAACGCGATTCAAAACGGTGCGGATGAAGTGGATATGGTTATCAATATCGGCGAACTGAAAGATGGCAACGACGAAAAGGTTCAAAAAGACATTGAAGCAGTCGTAGCAGCCGCAAAAGATAAGGCCTTAGTTAAAGTGATCATCGAAACCTCTCTATTAAATAATGAAGAAAAAGTCAAAGCCTGCGAATTAGCCAAAGCGGCGGGAGCAGATTTTGTAAAAACCTCTACGGGATTCTCAACAGGCGGCGCAACAGTCGAAGATGTGCGTTTGATGCGTGAAACTGTTGGACCAGAAATGGGTGTTAAGGCTTCCGGTGGTATCCATAATGCCAAAGAAGCAGCAGCAATGATCGAAGCAGGGGCTACTCGTTTAGGTGCCAGCTCAGGAGTTGCTATTATGAACGGTCTTTCTGGTACGGGGTACTAAAAAACGGAGGCATGACACATGAGTAAGCAAGAATGGATCGATATCGCAGTTGAAGCACTCGACAAAGCGTATGTCCCATATTCGAAATTTCCTGTCGGCGCATGTCTTGTGACGAAGGAAGGAAAAACCTATCAAGGAATCAATATTGAAAATGCTTCTTACGGCTTAACGAATTGCGCAGAACGAACAGCTATTTTTAAAGCTGTTTCGGAAGGCGAAAAAGCCTTTAGTCATTTAGTAGTCGCTGGTCACACACCAGAACCGATTTCTCCATGTGGCGCATGTCGTCAAGTTATGGCGGAATTTTGCGATCCAGCGATGCCAGTAACCTTAGTCGGTGACAACGGAGTAACAAAAGAAATGACCGTTGAAGAGTTACTGCCGTATACCTTTACTGACAAAGATTTATAAACCATGTTCATTCAGTCGCAGGACTGTTGAAAAAAACATATTTAGGGGGCTTTACAGAAATGAAAAAAGCAAAATTATTTGGCCTAGGTACCGTAGCAATGGCAGCGTTGCTGACTCTAGGAGCTTGCGGCGGCGGTAGTGGCGGCGGTTCAACTGATTCTTCAGGCGGAGCGGCCAAAGACGATGCAAAACACAGTGTAGCAATCGTAACAGACATTGGTGGGGTGGACGACCGTTCATTTAACCAAAGTGCTTGGGAAGGTCTTCAAGCATGGGGTAAAGAACACGATATCAAAAAAGGTACTGGCGGATATAACTATATCCAATCAAACGATGCTTCTGAATATGAACAAAATATTTCACAAGCTGTTACTAACGGTTTCAAAACAGTTTTCGGGATTGGTTACTTACTAGCTGACCCAATCTCAGCAGCAGCAGATCAAAACCCAGATACAAACTTCGTTATCATTGACTCAGTGATTGAAGACAAAGATAACGTTGCTTCGGCAACATTTAAAGACCAAGAAGCAGCTTACCTAGCAGGTGTAGCAGCAGCTGAAACAACAAAATCAAATAAATTAGGTTTTGTTGGTGGTGAAGAAGGTGCCGTAATCGACCGCTTTGAAGCTGGTTTCGTTCAAGGGGTAAAAGATACTGCTAAAAAATTAGACAAAGACATTTCTGTAGACGTACAATATGCGGCTTCATTTGGTGATCCTTCTAAAGGGAAAGCTTTGGCAGCGAACATGTACAATGCTGGCGTAGACATCATTTATCATGCTTCAGGCGGTACTGGTCAAGGGGTCTTCTCAGAAGCGAAAGCACGTAACGAAAAAGCTGACGAAGCTGACAAAGTTTGGGTTATCGGTGTCGATAGCGACCAACAAAACGATGGCAAATACAAATCTAAAGACGGTAAAGAAAGCAACTTCTGTTTGACTTCAACACTTAAAGGCGTTGGCGCAGCGGTTCAATCAATCTCTACGGATGCATTGAATGACAAATTCCCTGGTGGCAAACACTTATCATTTGGTTTGAAAGACGGCGGTGTTGATTTAACAGACGGCTATCTTTCAGACGATGCGAAAGCAGCTGTTAAAGAAGCAAAAGAAAAAGTTTCTGCTGGCGACATCAAAGTTCCAGAAACTCCTGAGAAATAATTATTCAGGTGACCATAGTCTCCAACGCGTGAGGCTATGGTCCTCTTTTAAAAAAAGTTTTCTTCTTTTAGACAAGTCACAGCCTGTGCTTGATTTGTCTAAGGGAAGAACGCCCTTAGCGTTGCAATGTTTTGTCAGGTTTTAAAAAGCGATAGGATGTGAAAAGAAAGTGACAGAAGAACAAAATGTCATTGAGATGCGCAATATCACCAAGCAATTTGGCACGTTTAAAGCGAATGACAACATCAATCTTCAGATTCGAAAGGGCGAGATTCACGCACTTTTAGGTGAAAACGGCGCTGGAAAATCAACATTGATGAATGTCTTGTCTGGGCTATTACAACCAACTTCTGGTGAGATTCTAATGGATGGTCAACCCGTCGATATCTCAAGCCCAACGAAAGCCAATCAATTAGGGATCGGAATGGTCCATCAGCATTTCATGTTAGTTGATGCCTTTACCGTCACAGAGAACATTATTTTAGGCAGCGAGCCGAAGAAAAACGGCATGCTGGACAAAAAGAAAGCTAAAGCTGAGATCGTGCGTTTATCTGAAGAATATGGGTTGAAAGTTGATCCAGACGCTTATATCCGTGACATTTCAGTGGGTATGCAGCAGCGGGTCGAAATTTTGAAAACCTTATATCGTGGTGCGAATGTTCTGATTTTTGATGAACCAACGGCTGTATTGACACCGCAAGAAATTGATGAGCTGATTACGATTATGGAAGGCCTAATTAATGAGGGCAAATCGATTATTCTGATTACTCATAAGCTAGATGAAATCAAAAAAGTCGCGGATCGTTGTTCCGTTATTCGTCGAGGACAATACATAGGAACGGTCGACGTCAAAGATGTCAGCTCGCAGCAATTAGCGGATATGATGGTGGGACGTTCTGTTTCATTCAAAACAGATAAGGTACCAGCAACGCCAGGCGAAGTCGTTCTTTCAATTAAGAATCTTGTTGTAAAAGAAAGTCGCGGCTTAGAGGCAGTGAAGAATCTTTCGCTGGATGTCCATCGCGGGGAAGTTGTCGGAATTGCTGGAATCGATGGTAATGGACAGACAGAGCTGATCCAAGCGTTAACTGGTTTACGTAAAGTCGAAAGCGGAACAGTCACAATTAGCGGAAAAGATGTAACAGGCAAAGCGCCGCGTCATATTACTGAAACAGGCGTCGGACACGTGCCGGAAGACCGTCATAAATATGGTTTGATTTTGCCGTTGCCATTATCGGAGAACATCGCGCTGCAATCATACTACCATGAACCATTTAGTAAAACGGGTATTTTGAACTACGGTGAGATTGATCGTTACGCGAAGCGCTTGATTGAAGAATACGATGTACGGACAACCAGTGAAAAAGCACCAGCGGCTTCACTATCAGGCGGGAATCAGCAAAAAGCGATTATCGCACGAGAAGTCGATCGTGATCCAGATCTGCTGATTGTATCACAGCCAACTCGGGGACTGGACGTTGGGGCGATCGAATATATCCACAAGCGTTTGGTTGAACAGCGCGACAAGCAAAAAGGCGTGCTATTAGTAAGCTTTGAGCTGGATGAAATTTTAAATGTCTCTGACCGTATCGCGGTTATTCATGCAGGGGAGATCGTTGGTATCGTAGATCCGAAAGAAACTTCTGAAAACGAGCTTGGGCTATTGATGGCCGGCTATAGTTTAGAAGAAGCGCGAGCAGAATTAGCAAAGGCTGGTGAGACAAATGAATGATCGCTCAGAAAGAATTAGAAATATTTTAGTACCGATTATTTCAGTTATTTTAGGATTTGTTCTTGGTGCTGTTTTGATGTTAGTATTTGGGTTTAACCCAATCGAAGGTTATAATGCAATGTTTAGCTCCGCATTCCAAAGCAAAATGTCTATCGGAGAAATTTTGGTTGGTGCGGGACCGTTAATCTTTACTGCACTGGGGTTCTCAGTAGCCAATTCAGCTGGATTCTTTAACGTCGGGCTGTCTGGGCAAGCGCTCTGCGGCTGGGTCGCAAGTATCTGGGTCGCATTAAGCATGCCGGATTCACCGAAATTCGTTGTTTTGCCATTAGCGATCATCGCTGGTGCTTTAGCCGGAGCTGCGGCTGCAGCGATTCCTGGATTATTGCGTGCATTCTTTGGAACCAGTGAAGTTATCGTAACCATTATGATGAACTATGTGATTTTGTATGTAGCGAATCATATCGTTAATCATGTAATGTCACCAGATATCATTTCAAACAAGGGTGTAACTAAAGGTGTCGGCTTGAATGCATCATTACGCGAACCTTGGTTAACAAACTTATTTGGCGGTTCGCGGGTCAACATGGGTATTATTTTAGCGTTAGTCTTCTTAGTGCTTGTGTGGTTCTTAATGAAGCGAACAACGCTAGGGTTTGAAATTCGTTCCGTTGGTTTGAATCCTTTTGCCTCTGAATATGCAGGGATGAGTAGTAAACGCACGATCGTGATCTCCATGATCATTTCAGGTACCTTAGCTGGTCTTGGTGGTGTGGTTTATGGACTAGGAACATTTATGAATTACTTTGTTCAAGGAACATCAGTCAGCATAGGGTTTGATGGAATGGCCGTTTCACTGTTAGGAAACGGAAGCTCAGTGGGAATTTTACTCTCCGCGCTGCTGTTCAGTATCTTGAAGCTCGGCGGACAAGGGATGCAGTTCTCAGGTATTCCAAGTGAATTAGCCAATAGTGTAATTCCGTTGATCATCTTCTTCGTAGCCATCAACTACATCGTACGTGTTGGTCTAGCAAAAGTCATGGGCGGTAAAAAAGAAGTTGCAACTGTCCAAGAAATAGAAAGTGCTCCGAACGAAGAATCTGAAAAAGGGGGCAAAGTCTGATGAATATGGATTTAGTAGCTTCAATTATTGCTCAGACACTTGTGTATTCAGCACCGTTGATTTTAACGGCTTTAGGTGGCGTCTTTTCTGAACGCAGCGGGATCGTTAACGTTGGTTTGGAGGGAATCATGGTTGCAGGGGCATTTAGTTCAGTGGTCTTTAACTTAGCTTTTGCCGATCAGTTTGGTGCAATGACTCCTTGGTTGGGTGTTTTAGTCGGTGGTTTAGCAGGGATGGCATTCTCCTTACTGCATGCTGTTGCGACAGTTAGCTTCCGTGCAGACCACATCATCAGTGGTACAGTAATGAACTTATTAGCACCGCCATTAGCGATTTTCTTGATCAAAGTGATTTATGGAAAAGGTCAAACAGACACGATCCAACAGCAATTTGGTTATTTTGATTTTCCAGGATTAAGTAAGATTCCTGTACTTGGTGATCTGTTCTTTAAAAATACAAGTTTGCCAGCATACTTTGCAATTTTGATTGCGGTACTTTCTTGGTTTGTGATCTTTAAAACGCGTTTTGGTTTGCGTTTACGTTCTGTCGGTGAAAATCCGCAGGCAGCTGATACTTTAGGAATCAATGTTTACGCATTACGTTACTCAGGTGTGTTGATTTCTGGTTTCCTTGGCGGAATGGGCGGAGCAGTCTTTGCACAATCCATCGCTGGACGCTTTGCACAAACAACCATCGCAGGTCAAGGGTTCATTTCACTAGCAGCGATGATCTTTGGTAAATGGAATCCATTAGGTGCGATGGGAGCTGCGATCTTCTTCGGATTCGCGCAAAACTTGAGTATCGCAGGATCAAACTTACCGATCATTTCACAAATTCCAGATGTGTATCTACAATCGGCACCATACGTCTTAACCATTGTGGTATTGGTCATTTTCTTAGGAAAAGCAGCAGCGCCAAAAGCAGACGGTGTCAATTACATCAAATCAAAATAATTCTTTCGTTTTTAAAGGGTGGGGCTATGGGACAATGTTCTTAGTCGCGCCCTTTTTGCCAGTCCAACTTTCGCAGTTGCTCAAGGTCGGACTGGCAAAAATAAAATCTTTAAAGCAGGCATAAATACGCGAGGTTTAGTTGGATGGTAAGCGTGATGAGGATCAAACTAACTTTTTCGCTTTTGAAAAAGTTAATACCATAAATCGAATTAGCTGCCAGTCACACAGTTCTTGCACAGAATAGCTTTTATTTTACGGAACACTAAGAACCCAATATACTGGAGCTGTGACAATTAGTTTAACAGCACAAAGGTTTTGTTAAATATATAAGTGGGATTCGTCTTACTTATTTTGATATAAATAAATAGAAAGAGGGAATAGAAATGTTTAAGCGCATTCACTTAGTCGTAATGGATTCAGTTGGTATTGGAGAAGCACCGGATGCTGAAAAATTTGGAGATGTTGGTTCAGATACTTTAGGTCATATTGCAGAAGAAGCTGGATTGAACATTCCGCATTTGGAACAGCTTGGTCTTGGAACGATTCGTCCACTGAAAGGTGTGAAGGATGTTGCGGAGCATGATGGCTATGCGACAAAATTGGAAGAAATCTCTGTTGGTAAGGACACAATGACTGGTCATTGGGAAATTGCTGGATTGAATATCCAAACCCCTTTCCGCGTTTTTCCAGAAGGATTTCCGCAAGAATTGCTTGATCAAATCTCTGAGTTTTCTGGTCGCGGAATTATCATGGGTGCCAACAAGCCTTATAGCGGAACTGAAGTTATCAAGGACTTTGGCGAAGAACAAATGAAGACTGGCGATTTGATTATCTACACGTCTGCTGACCCTGTATTACAGATTGCAGCACACGAAGAAATCATTCCGTTAGAAGAATTGTACAAAATTTGTCAATATGTTCGTGATATTACGAAGGACGATCCTTACATGATTGGTCGGATTATCGCACGTCCGTATGTTGGTGAACCAGGTAACTTCACACGTACTAGCAACCGTCACGACTATGCCCTTGATCCATTTGGTAAAACTGTTTTAGATTCATTGAAAGACAATGGTAAAGATGTGATTGCGGTTGGTAAAATCAACGATATCTTTAATGGCCAAGGAATTACGGATGCTGTTCGTACAAAGAGCAACATGGATGGCGTTGACAAGTTGTTAGAGGTAATGAAAAATGATTTTACTGGCTTGAGTTTTACGAATCTCGTTGATTTTGATGCTTTGTTTGGTCATCGTCGGGATGTTGTCGGCTATGCTCATGCGATTGAAGAATTTGATTTACGAATTCCAGAAATTTTAGATGCGATGCAAGACGACGATCTATTAATGATCACTGCTGACCACGGAAACGATCCAACATTTACTGGTACAGACCATACTCGTGAATATGTACCTTTCTTAGTTTACAGCAAGAAAATGGCGGCACAAGGGAAATTACCGCAAGGCTACTATTCAGATATCGCTGCAACGATTGCTGAAAACTTTGATGTGCCAGCGACAGAAAATGGCGAAAGCTTCTTAAAATTATTGAAATAAAAAATATTCTATATAAGGAGACGTTTATGACAGACTTACAAGATAAAATTCAACAAACTGCAAGCTATATTCAAGACAAAGGAGTAGCCGATGTCGCTTTTGGACTGATTCTCGGTTCAGGGTTAGGCGAATTAGCTGAAGAAATCGAAAATCCTGTAGTAATTCCGTACAACGAAATTCCACATTTCCCTGTTTCAACAGTGGTTGGTCACGCGGGACAATTAGTCTATGGAAAATTGTCAGGAAAAAATGTATTAGCGATGCAAGGTCGCTTCCATTACTATGAAGGAAACCCAATGGATACAGTGACTTATCCTGTTCGGGTCATGGCAGCATTAGGCATTCATTCAGTGGTTGTGACAAATGCTGCGGGCGGTGTGAACGAAGGCTTCCAACCAGGGAATTTAATGCTGATCACCGACCATATCAATTTCATGGGCACTAATCCGTTAATCGGACCAAATGATGAAAACATGGGTCCACGCTTTCCAGATATGAGCGCAGCTTATACGAAAGAATACCAAGAAAAAGCGCGTGAAGTAGCAAATAAATTGGCTATCGATTTGCAAGAAGGAGTCTACATAGGCTTCACTGGACCAACTTATGAAACGCCAGCGGAAATTCGGATGGCTCGTACAATGGGCGCGGATGCTGTTGGAATGTCAACCGTACCGGAAGTCATCGTGGCGGCTCACAGTGGACTGAAGGTCCTAGGAATTTCTTGTATTACCAACTTAGCGGCGGGTATGCAGGCGAATTTAAACCACGCTGAAGTTGTGGAAACGACGGAACGTGTCAAAGAAGACTTCAAGAAATTAATCAAAGAAACCTTAGCAGTGTTATAATCGTATAAAAGTAAGTATATTATTGGGAGGAATACAATGAGCGTTCATATTGAAGCGAAACAAGGGGAGATCGCAGATAAAATTTTACTGCCGGGAGATCCGTTACGGGCGAAATTTATCGCGGAAAATTTTTTAGAAGATGCGAAATGCTATAACAATGTACGAGGCATGTTAGGCTACACAGGAACTTATAAGGGTGAACGTGTGTCTGTACAAGGTACTGGGATGGGGATGCCTTCTGCTGGTATTTACGCACAAGAACTGATCCAATCTTATGGCGTGAAAAAATTGATTCGTGTGGGAACCTGCGGCGCGTTGTCTAAAGATGTTCACGTGCGTGATTTGATCATTGCTCAAGGAGCGGTGACAAGTTCTTCAATGGTGAAAAAACATTTTCCAGATTTCCACTTTGCACCGATTGCTGATTTTGATCTGATGATGAAATCTTATAAAGTGGCGATGGAAAAAGGCTTTACTACTCATGTTGGGAATGTATTGTCAGAAGATACCTTCTACAAAGATGATTTAGCACCAACCTTCAAATTAGCGGAATATGGTGTCTTAGGTGTTGAGATGGAAGCTGCAATCTTGTATTACTTAGGCGCGAAATTCCATGTTCAAGCATTAGGGATCATGACGGTCAGCGACCACATGGTGACGGGTGAAGAAACAACTTCAGAGGAACGTCAAAATACCTTTAAAGATATGATGTATGTAGGGTTGGAAACGTTGATTGCAAAATAAGATCTTAATCGCTCTTCATTCGTGAAGGGCGGTTTTTCGTGTATTTTAAGAATACTAGGTATAATAGAAGAAATGCTTAGTAGGAGGGCAATATGAAAGTAGTTGTACGCAAACGCACAGTCGGTAATATTCCTTTGCTTGAAGTCGTTGCAGAGGATAAAATCTATGAACCGCTGCCGCTGATTATTTATTATCATGGATGGCAAACGGCAAAAGAATTAGTGCTGACTCAAGGTCGAAAATTAGCAGCGAAGAATTTTCGGGTATTGCTGCCAGATGCCGCGAATCATGGTGAACGTAAGACGAAAACTTCGGAGATTCCTTCCCTGACTTTTTGGGATAGCATCCAAACAAATTTATACGAGTTCGGTTTTTTGGTGGATTATTTTGAAAACCTTGGATTGGTCATGGGGAAAATCGGAGTTGGCGGGATTTCGATGGGCGGAATTACCACCTGCATGCTATTAACTCAGCATCCAGAAATCAATGTAGCCGCTTGTGTAATGGGTTCACCGGCTCCGATCAAGTATCGCGAACGAATTGCTATGCATGCTGGCGAATTAGGATTCTATTTACCGAAGGATTATCGACAACTGACTTCGTGGTTAGAAGCGTATGATTTATCTTTAGATCCGGAAAAGGTTGCGGGACGTCCCTTATTCTTTTGGCATGGGACAGAAGATGAAAAGGTGCCTTATCAGCATACTGCTGATTTTATTAAGGCGAATCCGCAAGTCAATATTACCTTTGTCAGCGCAGAGGAACGGCACTTTGTTCAGATTGCTACGATGGATCAGATTACAGAATTTTTTGCGGATAACTTAGGTATATCTGAGCGAACTTAGTTCCATTCTGGAAAACTTTGGTTTATGCTTATTGGATAGAAGTGAACAGTAGGAGGAAAGTTAAATGGAGAATTTTGATTTTCATGTAACGACGGATATTCGTTTTGGTAAAGATCGCTTGGCCGAATTGCCGGAAGTATTAAATCAATACGGCAAAAAGGTCTTGATTGTGTATGGTGGAGGCAGTATCAAAAAGATCGGTTTATACGATAAAGTGATGGAGCAGCTGAAGACGAACGGCAACGAAGTCTTTGAATTAGCCGGTGTTGAACCAAACCCACGAGTAGAAACAGTACGTCGTGGTGCAGAGATTTGTCGTAAAGAAAATGTTGACGTGATTTTAGCAGTCGGTGGCGGTTCAACGATCGACTGTGCGAAGGTCGTCGCGGCGGCGACTAAATTTGAAGGAGATGCTTGGGATTTAGTCTTGCAGCGTCGAAAATATCAAGGTCGCGCATTACCATTAGTGACGATTTTGACATTAGCTGCAACTGGTAGTGAAATGAACAGCGGTGCAGTAATCTCAAATCTTGCCACTCATCAAAAATTAGGCACTGGAAGCAAATCAATGCTTCCAAAGGTTTCTTTCTTAGATCCACAGAATACTTTTAGCGTAAACAAGTATCAAACAGCGGCAGGCTCGGCTGATATCATGAGTCACTTGATCGAAAATTATTTCAAACGGACAGAAGGAACCGATGTCCAAGATTCTGTTTCTGAAGGCTTGATGCGTTCAGTGATCAAAAATTGTCCGATCGCGTTGAAGTATCCTGATGATTACGATGCCCGGGCGAACCTGATGTGGGCAAGTACCTTAGCCTTGAACGGCTTAACTGGCAGCGGCAAACCCGGCGCATGGTCTTGTCATCCAATGGAACATGAATTGAGTGCCTTTTATGATATTACTCATGGTGTTGGTTTAGCAATCTTAACACCGCGTTGGATGGAATATGCTCTGAATGATGAAACAGTCGATAAATTTGCCAGCTATGCATGGAATGTCTGGAACGTTGAAGAAAAAGTTCCAATGTTGGCGGCTCGTATCGGAATTCAAAAGTTATATGATTACTTCAAGGCCTGCGGTATTCCGATGACCTTGCCAGAAGTTGGCATCAATGAGGAGAAATTCGATGAAATGGCGAAACAAGCGGTAGCTCATAGCACGATTAAGACCGATGCGTTTGTGCCATTGGACGAAGCAGCGGTGAAGGAAATCTTTACAGCTTGCTTAACAGAAAGCAGTTTTGAATAATTCCATTAGACTGAAAAACGGCGACTCATGACGAGTCGCCGTTTTTGTTTGGCATGATAAAATGTAAAATTCGTGCAAGTGTTTTCCGCAGAATTTCTGTAACTTTAGGGTGAGACAGTAAATAAGTAATAAAGCCGCTGCCAGCAACTAAGAGAATTAAATGAAGCAGAGGATTTTTTTCAAATTGTGTAAATTCTACTAATGGCGCCACTAGATAAACATGAAGCAGGTAGATAGCCAAGGTTCGTTGTCCCCATGCTGTGAAAAAATGAGGTTTATTATTAACGAGGGCCAAAAAGACGAAAATAAAGGCAAAGCCAATTCCGTATAAAAAGACGATCGTCAGTAAATTTTGCAGCAAAGGAACGGGAAAGAACGCATATGCACGATCTCGCCATAAAAGCTCCGGCGGCAAATTATTCTTTGTCCAAAGATAAGCGTTAATAATCCCAAAAATAATAATTCCAAAACTGATTACTCTTCGAAAAGGAATCTTGCGGATTCGAGCGACGTGTTCGGGAGTCGTATAATACCCCGCTAAAAAATAAGGCAGAAAGCCTAAGGTTCGTGCCATTGCCATATAGGTACCAAATTCGGTCAGAAAACCGGAGAAAATTCCGATAATAAAACTTAAAATTAAGATTCTCCGTACTTTTACGAGGTCAGGTAGCAATAAACGCCAGATAAACATACAATATAAATACCAAAGGGTCCAGCCCGGACTTAAGATCATGAACTGATCAATCTTGCCGATGGCCAGCATGATCAGAGTCAAAATTAAATTTAATAGCAGATAAGGGACTAGGAAGGTTTCCACAGCTGTGGAGCGACCTTTTTTAAGATTTTTTGAGAAATAACCGGAAATAAAGATAAAAACCGGCATATGGAAAAGGTAGATGAAGACGTAGAGAAACTCACCGACCTTGTTATCTAAACGAAAATATTCCAACGCGTGTCCTAAGACCACGAGCAAAATCAGGATGCCGCGAATATTATCGTAAAGGTATTCACGATTTTGTTTTGTGATTGTGGACACCTCCTTCAGATTCCGTTATGCTTAAGAAGCAGACTGCGATAGTCCACCGTGTCTATTGTAGCATGAAACGTCGAGTTCTATGCGATTATGTGGGAATTATTTGGAGGATAAAGCGATGCGCTATTCAGCAAAATTAGTAAAGAATGTTTTTAAAGTTATCAATATGAAAAAGCTTGTGGGAGCAACAATGGTAGATCCGCCAAAACGTCGGCGTCTAACTAGCCGTCAACTTACGCAAACAGATATCCCGCAAAAAATCGCTGAAATCGATGGACATCAATTAATCACGTTATTTCCAGGTCATCCTACGAGACGTCACGTGTTTTATTTGCATGGCGGAGGCTATGCGCTAGAAGCATCGCCATTTCATAAAGAAATTCAAGAGCGTTTTGTGAAACGCTATAATTTAAAAGTAAGCTATTTCGATTATCCCTTAGCACCTGAGAATACGGCAGAAAAGACGGTACCTCTAACGGAGCTGGCCTTTCGCCAGTTGGCGTACTTATATCCAGATGACTGCTTTTTCCTATTTGGTGATTCTGCTGGCGGCGGATTAGCGATGAGTCTGGCACAGCACCTACGGAATATTGATCTGCCGAAGCGGCCAAAGAAAATCGCCTTAGCCTCACCATGGTTAGATGCGTCATTGAGTGACCCGCGTTCTCAAGAATTGCAGAAAAAGGATGTTTTATTAGAAAAGGACTTGTTGGCGGAAGCTGGCGAAAATTATGCAGGGGAATTACCGTTGACCGATCCGATGGTTTCGCCGATTTATGGTAATTTTGATCAGCTTGGGGAACTTCTGGTCGTTGCTGGCACTGATGAAATTTTATATCCTGACGTACTGCGGCTGCAGGATCGCATTAAGCGCAGTCAAGGAACCACGATGCATCTAGAGGTTGTGGAAGGAATGATGCATGATTTTGTCGTTTATCCATTAAAAGAATCACTCCCATACGTTGATCAAATTGGTGAATTTTATCAATAATGAGCTAGAAAACAACTTAATCAGATAAAGGAGGGGAAGGATGGCACAAAAAACAAAACAGCGCGCTCCTTGGCAGCAGAAAGTTATTCAAATGGCGCCAGCCATTGGCCTAGCTGCCTTTATTATTATATTGATCTACATTAGACATTCTGGAATTTTTAGTTCTGTCGCTGATTTGCAGCATTTTATCAAGAATTTTGGTAACTTTGCTATTGCAGCCTTTATCGTTGTGCAGGCCATCCAGCCGATTGTTCCTTTCTTACCTGGCGGGTTCGCTACGATTGTTGGAATGCTGATGTTTGGTAATATTCCAGGAGTTTTGTATAGTTATATAGGATTGGTAATTGGAGAAGTCGGATTGTTTCTATTGGTTCGGCGTTTTGGTTCAAAATTTGCTCGGCTTGTCCTGTCTGAGAAAAATTTTGAGAAATTTGAGACGACGTTGCAAGACCATACTCAAGACATCAAAAAGCTCTTGATTGTTTGTTTTATCTTTCCCTTCCTGCCGGATGACCTAACCTGTCTGGTTGCGGGAATGACGGATCTCTCTTTTCGGGAGTATCTGAAGATCGTATTGATTTTTAAAATCTGGTCGGTGGCTTCCTACGGCTATTTCTGTTTATTCGTCCTAAATAAAACATTCGCTGGTCTTTAAAATTAGAATCGAAACAAGCAAGGGACTGATTTTATTGAATCAGTTCCTTCATTATTGCTTTAAAATGAATAGGAGAGAAAATGAAATGATTCGTTACGGTATTTTAAGTACAGCTCAAGTTGTTCCACGTTTCGTGGCGGGAGTGAAGGAAAGTCAAGGTGGTACAGTAACGGCCATTGCGTCTCGCGGGATCGAAAAGGCCCAGAAAATGGCTCAAGAGTTAGACATTCCACAAGCTTACGGCAGTTACGAGGAGCTTTGTCAAAGTGAAGATGTGGATATTGTTTATGTGGCGGTCTACAACAAGGTGCACTATGACGCCGCAAAATTAGCATTGTTGAACAATAAACATGTTCTATTAGAAAAGCCTTTTACTATGACGCTGGCTCAGGCGGAGGAATTATTTGCGCTGGCTAAAGAACGTAATTTATTTTTAATGGAGGCGCAAAAGGCGCTATTCCTGCCAATCACCAAACAAATTCAGCAGGTGATTCAAAAAGGAAAAATCGGAACGCTGCGCTGGTTAGATTCAGTAACAGCCTATCCCAACATTGATCATATTTCGTGGTTCCGTGATTTGAGTGCGGGCGGGGGTGTTTTTCGAGGTGCTGGAACGTATCCGTTAGAATACATGCAGCATTTATTAGGGGCTTCCCCTGAGGAATTCAAAGGAACGCTGACTTTTCCAGAAGGACAATCTGACGCGCAAGCTCAGGTAACTTTGGATTTTCCAAACGGTGTGATTGGTACGATCTTTTTAACTGTCGATCTAGATCTACCAAAGCGAATGATTATTTATGGAGAAAAGGGAAAAATTATTGTTCCTGATTTTTGGAAAACAGATACAGCCGAAATTCATTATGATGATGGGCAAAAAGAAACCCTTCACAGTAATCAACACAGTGAATTTGTTTTTGAAGTCGATCATGTGAATGCTTGTCTGGACCAAAGATTACTGGAAAGTCCAATTGTCACCAAAGAATTGACCTTGAAAACAGTGGTGATCACGGAAGCAATTTATAAGAACTATCAAAAATGATTGTCAAAGACTAAGCGGATGTGCTATAGTTTGTCTCATGCGACGAGTCGAGTGGATCTGAAAGATTGATCCTTCGATACCAGAGGCACACGACGCAAGTCACCTGTCGGATTTCAGGGTGTCGGAAAGAAGCTTAGTGGACGAAGAACCTTTCTATCAATTATTTGGTACTGGGAGAACCCCTCTTAGGATTTTATTCTAAGAGGGGTTTTTGTCAGTTATGCTTTTTGCAGTTTGTTAATTGATGAGATGTATTATGGTTTCTAGTATGAATAGTAGACAAGCTGTTTAGCATAATGATATGCGAAACGAGAATAGATTCATTTTACCGGTTTTTGGGAAAATGATTTCCTAATTCCGAGATAGCTGCGAGTTCCGCTTTTCGCAGTCTAATAAGAAAAGAGCATTGATCTCAGATTTTGAACAAGTAAATAGTAGTGGTGTTTAGCGGAATCGTATGCGTGGCGAGAATAAAACTCATTTTCCTGGTTTTTAGGAAAATGAATACATTTAGAAAGATAAACTGAATTAACGATGTAAGAATCCCTTGACCTTTACGTTA
>ENA-OXVJ01000045-OXVJ01000045.1-human-gut-metagenome-genome-assembly--contig:-NODE-45-length-59049-cov-25.958589_pt1 | contig 59049 bp, 49 predicted proteins | sample MGYA00249248_ERZ652692 | MGnify/ENA primary metagenome ERZ652692 (study PRJEB26925, sample SAMN05826544) | human gut metagenome | biome: ENVO:2100002; feature: ENVO:00000062; material: ENVO:00002003... | reverse complement strand
GTTTGACCTGCCCTTACACCCCTAAAACGGACACACTTTCTTGCCTATAACCCCACTGTGCGTACCCGGTCGGAGAACTCCGTCGCCCGGTTCCGACTCGCGAACTTATGAGCTCGCTGTCGAAGGGACTTCTCTTTACCGAAGATGTTTCACGTGAAACATTTGTTCGTTTATCTTGCGTCATTGTGACAAGTGTTTCACGTGAAACACAGCCTCCCGCGGTTTCGCGCTGCGCTCTTTTCCCACGTGCATTCTGTGAGCGCAAGCCGGAAACATCGTGATCGTGCAGGTGGCATGGTAGAATCCTGCTTCGGATACCAACCGCGAAACCGGCACATGGGGAGCTATGAATCGAACGGAAGCACTGCGCATTTTAGGACTGGACGATGATGCCACGCCCGAAGATGTGAAAACCGCCTACAAGGAAACGGTGCAGATCCTGCATCCCGACCGGTTCGCCAGCAACAAGAAACTCCAAGATCGCGCGACTGAGCAGTTCAAGAACCTCCAAGAAGCATACGACTACCTGACCAGCGGAAAAGGCTCGCGCACCTCCGCTCGCGATCCGCGCGCCGCTGCCGAGCGCGCCCGCAGCTACACGTCGTCCAACCAGGTTGAGGCGCGCATGGCCGGCGTAGCCGCCGCACGCACGCAGCTGGTTAAGCAGCGCGATGTGGCGCTTGACGAGCGTCGTAACGGCATTGCCATGACCGCTATCGGCGGCATCGTGGCGCTGATAGCCGGCCGCCGGCCGTTCGGCCTGTTCGGTATCGTTGCCGCCATTGCAAGTGCCGCCGCTGTGTGGGGCATCGTGCAGGTCGTGTCGTCCCAGAGAACCATCGCCACGCTCAACGAACATATCGCCGAGCTCAACAAGGAAGAGCGCCGCCTCGCCGAGGAGTTGGACGACGTGTAACCGCCGTACTTCGCCGGCGGTCGTCTCTCCTTATCGTCCCGATCGCCCGGCAGCGCCTGCCTTGTCGCCCGAAACGTGCGGAATTCAAGCGGAAAACGCACCTTTCGGGCGACAATCGTCCTCTGCGGGAGCGGTACCCGCCGCAGGCCCCATCGCAAGGATCATCGCCGCGCCGATTTAGGCATGGCTTGAATAGAAAGAAGAAGAAAGGCATGAAGCAAGAGAACATCCGCAACGTCGCCATTATCGCGCACGTTGACCACGGCAAGACCACCATCGTCGACCGCCTGCTGTACGCCAGCGGCGTGTTCCGCGAGAACCAGCAGGTTGACGAGCGCGTGCTGGACAGCAACGACCAGGAGCGCGAGCGTGGCATCACCATCCTGTCCAAGAACATCTCGGTCGTGTACAACGACGTGAAGATCAACGTCATCGACACGCCGGGCCATGCCGACTTCGGCGGCGAGGTGGAGCGCGTGCTGAACATGGCCGACGGCGCCCTGCTCATCGTGGACGCGTTCGAAGGCCCCATGCCGCAGACCCGTTTCGTGCTGCGCCACGCGCTTGAACAGGGCCTGCGCATCATCCTAGTGGTGAACAAGATCGACCGTCCGGGCGCGCGCCCCAACGAAGTGGTGGACGAGGTGTTCGACCTCATGGTGGAGCTCGAAGCATCCGACGCGCAGCTGGACTTCCCCGTCGTCTACGCCAGTGCCATGAACGGCTACGCCCGTTTCGCGCCCGACGACGACAACATGGACATGATCCCGCTGCTGGAAACCATCCTCAAGGAGATCCCGGCTCCCGACTGCGAGCCGAACGGCCCGGTGGCGCTGCAGATCTGCACCGTCGACCATTCCAGCTTCGTCGGCCGCATCGGCGTGGGGCGCCTGTTCTCCGGCACCATCCATAAAGGCGAGCCCTCGCTGGTCATCAAGAACGACGGCACGCGCTACAACACCAACATCAAGCAGGTGTTCACGTTCGAGGCGCTGGGCAAGAAGGAGCAGCAGGAGGTGCACGCCGGCGACATCGTGGCCGTGGTGGGCGTGGAAGACGCTGACATCGGCGACATGGTGACCAGTCGCGAGAACCCCGTGCGCTTCGATCCCATCCAAGTGGAAGAGCCCACGATGGCCATCGTGTTCGAGGCATCGTCCAGCCCGCTCGTCGGCCGCGAGGGCGACATCGTGGGAGCGCGCCAGCTCAAGGAGCGTCTGATGCGCGAGAAGGAGAGCAACATTTCCATGCGCATCGAGGAGCTTGAGGACAAGTCGGGCGTTGAGGTTGCCGGCCGCGGCCTGCTGCACCTGTCGGTTCTCATGGAGACGATGCGACGCGAAGGATTCGAGTTCCAGGTAGGTCGCCCGCGCGTGCTCATCAAGAAGGACGAGTCCGGCCGCAAGCTGGAACCCATCGAGGAGGCCACGGTGGACGTGCCCAGCGAGTACGCAGGCAAGGCCATCGAGGTGTTCGGCAGCGCCGGCGGCGAGATGTCCGACATGTACCAGCGCGGCGACCAGACGCACCTCGTGTTCAAGATTCCGTCGCGCGGCACGATGGGATTGCGCACCCGTCTGCTGAACGTCACGCGTGGCGAAGCCACGATGTTCCATCATTTCTCCGAGTACGGCCCGTACCGCGGCGAGATGAACGGGCGCAAGAACGGCTCGATGATCTCCATGTCCACCGAGAAGAGCGTCGCGTACGCTCTGGATGCGCTGCAGGAGCGCGGTCGCCTGTTCGTGGGTCCCGGCCAAGAATGCTACGAAGGCATGATCGTGGGCGAGTCGTCGAAGGAAGGCGACATGGTGGTCAACATCGCCAAGTCGAAGCAGTTGGGCAACCAGCGTTCGTCGGGCGCCGACAAGGCTATCTCGCTCACGCCGCCCATCACGTTCACGCTGGAAGAGGCGTTGGAGTACATCGAGGATGACGAGCTGGTGGAAGTCACCCCGCAGAACATCCGCCTACGCAAGCGGATGCTGTCGGCCACCGATCGCAAGAAGGCTGCCAAGAAATAATCTATCACTATGTAAGAATGCGCCCTGATCTGGGCGCATTCTTACAAGAGGGAAATAGGGCTTCAGCTCGCGCGAACAGGCGGGTATATCCCTAAACCTGGCGTGGGGACTGTGAATCGATAATGGGTATATTGTGCAACGCAAGAACCCGTTTTATCGCGTGTGCGAGAATACAGCGCAGTACTTATCTCATGGGCGATCCAGTAGGCGGTGCGATGGCGAAGCCCATGTTCGAGGGAAGGGTCATATGAAGAAAACGTACATCATGAAGACCGTGTGCGCGGTCGGTTTGACGGCTGCATGCGCATGGGGTCTGGCCGGATGCTCGAGCGAGGGCAACGCTTCGTCGGGCACCGGCGGTGTGGCGGGCACGGTCAACGGTGTGGAAATCGCCGAAGACACCATCACCAACTACATCCAGGGCGTGCGCGAGCAGCTGGGTGCCGACGATGAAGATTCGTGGGGCACATGGCTTTCTCAGAACGATTACACCCCTGCTTCCGTGCGTGAAGAAGTGTTCAATTCCTACGCCCAGCGTGAGTTGCTGAAGGAAGGCGTCGAGGAGAAGGGCATCACCGTCGAGAGCTCCGAGATTGACGAGCAGATCGACAAGGTGAAGGCGAACTACGACACCGACGAGAAGTGGCAGGCCGCGCTCGATCAGGCGGGAATGACCGAAGATAGCTATCGCGCTGAAATAGAGCAGAAGCTCAAGGAGAACAAGCTGTACGCATCGTTCGCCTCCGACGAAGATCCCAGCGACGCCGACATGCTGCAGTACGCCCAGATGTACGCGACCGCGTACGACGGTTCCAAGCGTTCCTCTCATATCCTGTTCAATTCCGATGATGAAGCAACTGCTCAGGAAGTGCTCGACAAGCTCAACTCCGGCGAGCTTGACTTCGTCGATGCGGTGAAGGAATACTCGCAGGATCCGGGTTCTGTCGAACGCGATGGCGATGTGGGTTGGAACAACCCCAGCAACCTGGCGAAAGAGTACAAGGACGGCCTCGAGCCGCTTGAGAAAGGCCAGTTGAGCGGTCTCGTTACCACACAGTTCGGCATCCATATCATCAAGTGCACCGATGTGTACAAGGCTCCTGAAGAAGTGACGAGCCTCGATCAGATCCCGGAAGAGTGGATATCCGTCATCGCTTCGTCGCTGAAGTCCACGAAGCAGCAGGAAGCCTACAAGAAGTGGCTTGACGAAACCACCGAGGCTGCCGACATCAAGATCAACGACATGCCTCAGGGTCTTCCCTATGATGTCGATATGTCCAAGTATCCTGCGCCGAACGCCGATAGCGGCGCAACCGACGGAACTCAGGAAGGTTCGACGGACGGTGCCGAAGGCGGTGAGGCTGCCGACGGTGCTTCTCCCGACGGTACCGACGCTCCCGCTTCCGAGGATCAGGCCGCGACCGATGGCGCCGATTCCTCCGAGGGCAATGCCGATGCCGCCGCGGGCGACAACGCCTCCGAGCAGCCTGCGGAAGCCGCCTAAGCTTCGGGAAGGTTGGTTCATCTGAGTTCGACGCGGCGGGCGTCCTTCGGGACCCCGCCGTTTCGTTTCTGGCGTGGCTGCGAGTTTGTTTGTTTGACGGCTCACCGGGTTGCTTGCCAGCCTCGGTTGCTTGTGGATCGCCCGTCCCGACCGGATGTTTCACGTGAAACATCCGCGGCCCCTTAGGAGAACCATGGATATCCAAACGCCTCCCTTCCTCGAACTGCACAACGCGGTCGTGCAGCGTGCGGGCGCGCCTATTCTGACGGTCGACTCGTTTCGACTGGAGGAAGGCGAGCATCTTGCGTTGCTGGGTCCGAACGGGTCGGGAAAATCTACGTTCGTAAAGCTGATCACGCGCGAGATGCTTCCCTTGCACCGGGAAGTGCCGCCGGTTCGGTTTCGCGGCAGCGAGCGTGCGACCCTTGCGGACGTGAAGCGGAGCTTGGGCGTCGTCTCGTCGACGATGCAGGATCAGATTTCCGTACATCTGCCTACGGCGGACGTGGTGGCGGGAGGGTTGTACGGAACGCTGGGCGTCCCGGCGCGGGTCGACGCCCGGCACTTGCATGAAGTCCGTGAGCGAGCTCGTGAGGTTATGGAGCTGCTGGGTGTTGACGAGTTGGCGGCACGCGACATCATGACGCTGTCCACCGGCCAGGCGCGACGAGTGCTCATAGCTCGTGCGCTCGTGCACGACCCCGAAGTTCTTGTGTTCGACGAGCCGTGCACCGGACTTGATCCCGAAGGTATGTATTACGTTCGGTCGAGTATGCGCACGCTTGCGAAAGCGGGAAAGGGAATCGTGCTGGTCACGCACTATCCCGAGGATATTATCCCCGAGATCAAGCGCGTCGTGCTATTGAAAAACGGTACGGTGTTCGCCGACGGGTCGAAAGACCGGCTATTGACGGATGGCGTGATGAGCGAGCTGTTCGACGTTCCTTTGCACGTGCAGCGCATGATCGCCGGACGTTCTACGGAGCCGGCCACGCAAACTTCTCATTCCGCTGCATCCCCCACGACGTCTCCGCGATCAGCCGTGCCTCATAGCACGCTTCCGCGATCCGTTGTTGACGCTGCGTCGACATCTTCTATACCCTGCGCGTCGAGTGCGAAATCCGCCTCGCCCTGTGTGCAAGCAGACGAAAATTTCGATGATGCTCGTGAAGAGGAATATTTCTCGCTTGTGAGTGCGTATTAGCTGTTGTATACTACGTAGCTGCTGCATGACCGCGCAACGCGCGAGCATGCTCGACCAATAAGCGGAGAGATGACCGAGCTGGCCGAAGGTGCACGATTGGAAATCGTGTGTGCTCCAAAAGAGTACCTAGGGTTCGAATCCCTATCTCTCCGCCAGATTACTCCCGCGCCCCCGAGGCGCGTTTCATACGGGGTTTTGCCCCGATCATACGCGGAAGGGTGGCAGAGCGGCTGAATGCGGCGGTCTCGAAAACCGTTTCACCGGCGACCCCGGTGACCAGGGTTCAAATCCCTGCCCTTCCGCCAGTAAACAGCAAACCCTCCCGGCTCCGCCGGGAGGGTTTTTTTTCTTAAGCGTCCGCCTGCAGATGTTTCACGTGAAACGGTTCCGCACAAGCCGTCGGCTCGGCGCGCGATCCCGCCGCCTTCCAACTCCAAGTGGCACAGGATGCCGTTTTGCAGGTTAGAAGGTCTTTCCCCATGAACGCCAAAAACGATCAAGCCGCTCGTGCAGATAGTCGTAGTCGACGCCAAGATGGGACAACATTTTCGAATGGCTTATATGCATGTTCTCGTATGCTCCGTTCAACACGATTCTCATCGCGAATTGCTGATGGTTGATGCCCAGCGAACTCAGCTTTATCCCCGAATCGTCCGGGTTGAAGATCGCACCGCCGAGCGAGCTTCCCTCGCTGTTGAGGGTGAACTCGATCACATGGCTGAACTCGTGGAAGAACACGGGGGCGAGCGTTTGATTCCCGACTATTTCTTCGAGTTTGACGAGGTACGCCCACGCCCTCACAAGCTTCCTCTTCGTGATGTAGTCGGCATGGGAGAAGTGCCTGAACCCCTTCCTTCTCCATGAGGTGACGAATCCGTACAGCGGATCGAATCGAAACGGGTTGTTGCGAACGGGCACGACGTCCCGCTGGAAACCGTCTTTCTTGTTCAGCATTCCTAGATTTAAGCGTATCGCCATGCAGCGCCTGTGGTCGAAGCCCTCTTGAAGTTCGCCAGGCTTCGGGATGCGTATTTCGTTCATGTCGATGAACTGGGCGCTGCTCCCGCCGTCGTTCGTGTTGGAGAGGAATATCACCAGGTCGATGTTGAGAGGTGTTTTGGTTTTGTGATCGCGCCCCCAAATCTCCAGGTCGTTGAAGATACCGTGCATGACCTCCTCTTGGTCGAGAGAGGTGGTTTTCTGGTCGTACGTCAGGAAGTAGCCCTCGAACGCGGGAACTTTATTGAGGGCGGTTCCATCGGGAAGCTTTCGAAGCGATTCTTCGGTGAGCTGCGAGATCGAGATCATGTCGAAGCAAGACGAAAGGGTGTAGAGATACGGATCGGGCGCCGGGTGCTCTCCCTTCGCCGGAATCGGGCGATCGTTGACGAACCGGGCGGGCTCCACGCCTTCGGGAAGGAAGTTCGTCAAAACGAGGTAGTTGATGGTTCTCTCTTTCATGTATTCGGGGATGAGCGGCTTCGTGTGCTTGCATCGGACGTTGATCCGTTCGGATTTCTTCGACATCAGCAACAACGTGGCTTCATCCCCCGCGAACGGATGATACTCGGCTTCGGGGGCGGAGAGGTATGAGCCCCAGGATTCCGTGTCGGTCATCTGGTCGAGGGAAAACGTGGGTTCGATGGTTTTGAAGAGGTCGAAAAAGCTGAGGGGCTTCGAACTTCCGTCGTCCGCGCACAGAAGTTCGCTCTCGCCCGAGTCGTCAGCCTCTTCCGGCAAGGCGGAGAGATCCGTATCCAGGGTGCCGGCGCAGTCGAAATGGAACTGCTGGTTCCATCCGTTGTTCCTCGGGTAGGCGATAAGGGGGCTTCCATCCGCCAGCTGGAAGTTGCACAGATCGACAACCAGCCCGTTTCTCTTAGACACGAGATAATACGATCCGTGGCCGGTTGGCTCGAAACGCCAAAGCTGGTGGGTAGCCCCTTCTTCGTATGCGCCTAGCACGATGCGGGCGTATGCGTCGTCCGATGCGTGCTCGATCTGCAAAACTCCCGACGACCGCTCGTCGATGATCAGATAGCTGTCGTCGTCGAAAGAAACCAGGATAAACGTGGAGCTTTCTTCCGTCATCGTAGTCAGCACCAGCGGGGTGTCGGACTCGGTTTTGCCGTCCAGCAAGCTGGCGCTCTTCCTGTCTCTTTCGGATCCCTCCGCGTTGACGTGCATCGTGTAGCGGATGGGATAGACGATGCATTCGGACGGCAGTGCCAGAGCCATGCGGTCGCTGGCTTGTTCGGGTTCGGCAGTGGAATCCCTACGGCTGTCGGGGTTCCATCCCGGCTCGTCGCAGTCCATCCAGCGGGGTCTGAATCCTGAGGACATGGCGATCACTCCTTTTGTCGAGATCTTATTGAGCCGTTCCTTAATTTGATGATATCACCGCACATAATTAAGCGGGAGGAAATGAGTATATGGCGATGAAAAGGCTTTCAATGGTTGTTGCCGGCGGGCGTATCACTTCTCTGCGTCTGCGTGCGGCAGCAGCGCCGGGTTGTAGCTTCCCTCCGGCAGTTTCGTGCGCAGCGCGCCGTCAAGATCAGCCCATCTTGCTGAAATCCCGCAAAGGATCTCTCTGTGCTCCAAGCGAAACACGGCGAACCGCTTGCGCGCCAGCGAGATCGTTGGCAGGTGACTTCCGATACTGTCGGCCATGCTCAGATTTTTTAAAGTATTATAGAAAAAATCATATATAGGCGAGAGGAGGCTTCGTATGTCGTTCCTCACTTGACCGTCCAGCATCCGTGCATAGCTTTTCCAATCACACCCCTCTTTTCAGGAAAGCGAAGATCATGGCCTATCAAAACAAACTTCTGTTTCGCGACGATACGAACGACGACGGCTCCACTCCCTCGCATGGCGGCACGTATCAATCGCCCGATATCATCTCCCACGACCAAATTGCCGACCCGCAAACCGAGCTTTCCGGCTCGTATGCGCGCGACGTGAACCAGCAGGTGTCCAGCGGAAGCAAGACCAATTTCGTGTACACGCGCGTGAAGAGCCTCGACTCGTCGCCGCAGGAGGGCTACCTCCGCCTGTACCGAGCCGGCGTCAGCTTGTTCATGACGCCTAGCGTGTGGCGCGGAAACGCTATGAAAACCCCTGCTGGCGATCCATTCGTCAAGGTCAGCGCAACCAGTAAAGGCGACGTCGCCGTCGGCGTCACCCCTTTCGTCCTCGATGCTACGGCAAGCAACCGGTTCTGCCTGGTCGGGATAGCCAACACCGATCGCACGGAAACCGTGCCCGAAGATTTCCGCACGTACGACGAATTCGTCGTATGGGTTCACCAGAATCCGGGCGTGTGTGTCCGCAACCTCAACGTTATCGGCACGACGAAAACCAACTATGAGCAGCTCGACGGCTTGAAGAATCCGGAAGATACACCGCGGCATGCCGCATTCTACCTCACTGCGACTAACGTGCCCGTAGGAACGACGATCGGTATGCAGTGTGAACCAGCGAAGCTCGAAGCCAGCGTGGTGACCTCATCTGAAACCGAGACGCTTTCGGCGGCCGTGCCTGCCGTGCCGCCGCATTTCGATGGGTTCGTGCGTGTGTGGGCTGTGCTGCCTCCGTCGGAGCCCTCATGGCCGGACGATGCTCGACTTGATTTGGACTACGGCGTGGAGATGGCTCCATCCATGCAGAGCCACCAATGGGGCGTCCATCCGCGCGAGGTGCTGTGCGCTGCCGACGCAAGCCTGTTCAACTCGGCGTTTCGCCTGGTGATGGTTGGATCCTGCGGCACTATCTTCAAGTCGGCGTAAGGGGGTCGCATGGAGTACGCAGAGCAGTACATCGCGCTCTGCCTTGGCGGCGCGGGCAGTGCTTCTGCCCCGGCGCCGGGTATCGTGTTGGACGGAACCGCGCCCTTCACGCTCGATATGATGGTGCGAGGCATTCCGGTGGAAAGCGCCGCATCGGTGCTGCACCAGGAAGGGGCGCTCGACGTCAGGCTGACGGCGAAGGGGTTTTCCTTCTGGCGCGAGGGGTTTGGCATCTTTTCCACTTCAAGCGACGGCGAAACGTTTCAACAGGGCGAGTGGAACCACCTGTGCATCGCCTACGAGCCGGGAACGGTGCGCCTGTTCGTCAACGGCGCGCTCGATTGCGTTGTGCAGAAGCCGTGCAAGGGAAGCGCGTGCCCGAAGCCGTTCGTCGTGGGAGCGGGCGTCAAGGGAGGGGTTCGTCAACTGCGGTTGTTCGACCGCGCGTTCGGCGGGATGGAAGTGCAGGATCTGCTGCTGATGGACTTTGCCGATATCCGGGCGTCCTCCTACGCGGGCTCGCTGGCGGCGTTCTACGACTTCGGATGCAAGGCTCCTGTCGAGCGCGTGTCCGGCTCGACTATCGCGCTGCAGGGCGATGCGAAGATGCGCGCTCTGTTCCCTTCCGTTCAGCTGCGGGGCAGCGCGTACCTGGCCATCTCCAACGAACCGGGGATTAACCCTGCGGGGCGGCGCAACGACGCCTATTCCATCCAGGCTTGGATCAGGCTCGAACCGTTCGACGGCCAAGACGCGTATACCGTGTTCGCGAACGGCGACTTGTCGGAGGAGGCGGGCATGTCGCTGTACGTGGCGCGCGACGAAGCGAGCTGGCGCCTATGCGCGCTGCGGGGCGACGAGGAGCCCATGATTTCGAAGGGGCTCGTGCAACCGCAGCTTTGGACGAACGTGTGCCTGACGTATGACGGCCTCCAAACCCAATCGTTGTACGTGGACGGCGTACTGGACAGCCAGATTTCCACATGCCTGCCCATTTCAGACGTGCTCGAGGAGCCGAAACTTCGCATCGGCGCCGACCTCTCGAACGGAAGCGACAACGGCAAAGACTGTTTCTCGGGCGCCATCTCGCGCGTGGACGTATGGAACCGCGCGCTCACGGCCGAGGAGGTGAAAAGCTACGCCGCCGAAGAGCCTTCGTTCGACGCGGAAGGGCTGCAGGCATCCTACGATTTGAGCTTCGCCGACATCAACAACGCCGTGTCCAGCGATCCCATAGGATTGCGCAACGGCGTAGTGGTCGACGACGTCAGACAGGAGGCAGGTACGACTCCGATGCCGACTGCATGTCCGCCGAAGCCCGATCCGTTGAGCGACGAGGAGCTGCGGCGTTGCCGAGCCGCGTGCCTGAAGGGGAACGACTCCTCTCCTCTACGCGTGAGCCGCTTGGAAAAGGATGGGTATGTGTGCTTCGTCGGCCACTACCACGACGGTTCGCAGACCATCGCGTGCGCAAAGGAAGGCTACGACGAATGGACGCTGTGGTATATCGAACTCGTTCTGCTGCTGGTGGGCGGCGTGCTCACCGTGCTGGCAGGCGTGAGGATTGCCGGAGGCAATAAGATCACCAACTTCATCGTAACGAAGATCATGCCAAACCCGGCGTTTCGCTCGCTGTTCTCGGGGCCGGTGTCCTTCAAAACAATCATCACGTTCTTCTACCTTTTGAAGGCGAACGGGTTGCTGACACCGCTTTTGAAGGCCGCAATGAGCGGGCTGCGCTGGTTCAAAGTGGCCTGGTCGATTGCCGTGATGACAACTATGGCTGTAGCTATTTGCACGGGCATGGGTCTGATCTATTACGCCGCAGCGTTTGCCGACCTGGCCGTCAGCCTGATCGTTCACCTGGCCGACATGCCCGCTTCGGGCACGTTGTTGCCGTGCGGAGTGAGCGCGTTGTTCTTCGATCACCATGCGGTGACGAGCACTGTTCCGCTGCCTACGGGCGAAGCCGACGCCATCGCGCTGGCTTGGAACGGGACCCAGCTCGTGTCCAAGCCCGAGTGGGATAGCAGCAAAAGCGACCCGTGCGCCTACTGCATCGAGGCGGTCAAGGGAAAGAAGATCACGATCAAGGCGAACCTCACGTGCTCCGACCCTTCATTGGCTTCCGTGAAAGTGCGTGCCGTCGACAAGAGCCGATCGACGTTGCTCGGCGATTCCGACGAGATCGCGGTGACGTTCAGATACGGGCGGGCCTCGGGCGCGACTTTGGCGTTTCCTCGTCACGCGCTGGCAAACAAGGGCGTGGGCAAGCACGAGCTGCAGCTGGAGTGGCAGTGCTACTATCAGGGCGGATGGAAGAAGATGTCCACTACGAAGCATGTAATGTATACGTTGCTGTCGTACCCGAACGAGCCGTGGCTCAGCCGCAACGGATCCTCCCAGTATCCGTGGGTTTCGCTGCTCGAAAAGGCCTGCTCTTGGGCGTCGGGGAAGAAGACGCCCGCCGAAGCGGCGGGCACGATCGAGCGAAAGGTGAACGAAGGGCTGGGCCTCGAATACGATACGTCGGGATGGGGGCGATCCTACTACTGCACGAACACGGGCTACTTCCTGTTGGGCAATTTCTTGAGGCAAACCTCTTCTCTGGTCAACTGCACGGACTGCGCGATCATCGTGACCACGTTCGCCAACGCGTTGGGCTGCGACTTGCACGAAGCGCGCATGGAGGATCCTTCGCCGAGCAACAAGCAGCAATTCACGTTCTTGAAGGTGAAATCGATCGGCAAGAAGGTCTGGCAAGATGGCAGGTTCACCTATCATGAAGTGGCCGTATCCAGGAAAGCGGCGACGACGAACAATCAAGACCGTGCGGTGTACGACGCATGTTGCACGCTCAACGGGTCTGATACGCCCTCTTCGGCGAGCAAGCGAGATCCTGTGCTGTCGAACGGCATGAACTTCTCCGACTTCGACGATACCGAGCCTATCCCGCGTACGATCACGGCGCGATCCTCCTATCGGGAGCATTTTGCAACGAACGACGCGGCGGGTGTTGGAAGGTGTGCCTACGTTTGGTCGAGTGAGACCCGTCGTCCGGCTATGCCGTAAGGAAGGATGGATCATGGACGTAAACGCTCTTTCCCAGCTGTACGGATCTGATCGCTGGCCGCGCCGCGCGGAGCTCGACGGCCGCTGCGAGCGGTTCGTCATACCGGATGCCTTGTTTGATGGAGCGGGGTTTCGCCTCGTATGGCGCGACGCGTTGCCCGGCGCGCGCCATTCGTACCGCAGCTTCTACCATCGCGACGACGACTGCCGCCTGATGGTTGATGTCTTCGCTGCTTCCTCGTTCGACGACGCGAAGCGGGAGCTGCTGGCCGGTTTCCACAATTGCACCTCTCTGGTGCCGCCCTCGGTTGTGCCCCAGCTCGGCGACGTCTCCTATGGGAATCGAGCCGCCCAGCAGTTCGTGCGCGGAAATCTGTTGGTTAGCGTGGCGAATGCAGGCACCGTGGAGGTCGACGTCCGACCGTTCGCCGTCGCCCTCGACGAGAAGGTGTCGGATTGTTTGCATTGATACTTATTCATGAATAATATAATTAAGTGTATTTACCTCGAAAGATAATTATTCAATGAATATTTTTGGATAATCTTTTTATGCTGTGCGTGAGGTTCTATAGTTGCCCCGTAAGAGACGAATACGAAGAGAGAAGGACCCTCCATGAACCAGGCATCCCAGACCCTCGCGCAGCTCAAGAAGGCCAGCAAGCTCGTCCGCCTCGCCTTTCACAAGAACGGCCCGAAAAGCTACAAGCGCGGCCAGGGCGCGCTGCTGAACGCCCTCGTCGACAACGACGGCACCACTCAGCGCGAGCTGGTGAAGATTCTCGGTCTCAACCGCAGCGAGCTCAAGGATATCGTGAAGAAGGCCGAGCGCAACGGCTACGTCACCATCGAGGACGCCGAAGGCGAGCGTACCTACGCCGTGAAGCTCACCGACGAGGGTCGCGAGGTCGCTCAAAAGCGCGTCGCCGCGAACGACAAGACGGCTGACGACATCATCGGATGCCTGTCCGAGGAGGAGATCGCCCAGCTGAACGCCATCACCGAGAAGCTCATCCTCTCGATGAAGGACAAGGGCATCAACGGCAAGAAGAAGGGTCGCAAAGCCCACGAGTGCTGCTGCCGCTAAATATCGCAGACGGGTTTAACCGCCGCGCATATGCGCCATCGTCCGAGCCCCCGGCTTCTCCCGAAGCCGGGGGCTCGTCCATGCAAGCCGCCCCAGCCTGCGAAATCCACGCCTTCCGCAGCGCCCGCGCGGTTCTGACGGTCGGTAGCCGTCGCGCCGACATCGGCGCGGCTCAGCTCAGAGCCCGGCGGGGAGCGGTCGTGTCGGTTGCGGTTCAACGGCGGATCCCATCCCCCTGCGTTCCGTTCCGTCCGATGTTTCACGTGAAACATTTGTGCTGGCGAGCCGAACGCTAAGGTCGAGAAGGTTTGGCACGGGTAGCAGCAATCGAAAGTCGCGTCAGCAGCAAATAGGGCGGCCCGTGCAAGTTTTTCGACTTCGTGGCATAAGCCATCATTCACGACCAGGGGTTTTGTTCTCGACGCTTCGCAACGCCCAGTCGCTCCTTCCCGATGCCGACGTAAAACGCCTGGTGAGAAAACCGGTGCTTGCAAACGGTTTGCCACGAAGTCGAAAAACTTGCAGAACCAGCCCGAAAACCAGCGCTGGCGAAACGTTTGCAGCCGCGTGACGCTCGATCTCGGCGCCGACGAAGTTGAGCAGACGCGCCTCTTGCATCCCGCGTGCGCATCGTGCTTGCATGTTCGCGCGGCCAAATTCTGCAGATACGCCGAAATAGCTTGGGGCGCGAGGCGAAGCTGCGGCTGCAAGCTCTACACTGGTTGGCAACGAAGTACCTCTTTTGAAAGGACAAGGCTATGGCCGATCGCGAAGTTGAGAGCTCTGACGTGGAAGTTCCCGAGATCCCCGAGATTCTGGAGAAAGTGCTCCTGTTCTCGCTCGATGAAGCCAAGGAAAAGATGACGCAGGGTTCCGACGTTGTGCCGTTCACGGCACTGGTGGTGAAGGAGAACCTGTTCATCGAGAACCATCCTGCCGACTCGGCTGAGGAATGCTTCAACCTGGCTCGTCATACGGTGGAGCATGCTCGCGGTGCCGCGGCGTACGCGCTGTGCTACGACGGCTACATCGAAATCGACGACGGCGTGAAGGACGCGCTCATCGCCGAGGGCGGCGTACCGGGCGAAGATACCGGCTACGCGGTGAGCTACCTCTACGAAATGGACGAAGAGGGCAACGTGACGTTCGAGGAAGAGCCTGCCTATGTGGGCGAGGCGCCGAACTTCATGATCGCGCTGAACGACGCCGATTCGTACTCCGAAGAGGATATCGACGAGAAGTACCTCGAAGAGGATGCGGTGGACGACGAGGAGTAGCTTCGCCCATCCGAACGAATGTTTCACGTGAAACATTCGCACAAACGCAAGTTTCTCCGAATCGGCCGCATCCTGCAAAGGTGCGGCCGATTCGCATGTGCGGCTTCTTCGGCCGTCAGGGGCGCCGCCTCAGCTGGCGGGCGCGCCGCTCACCTGTCGGGGACGCCGCCTCAGCTGGCGGGCGCGCCGCTCACTTGGTGGAGGCGCTGCCTCACCTGGCGGGGGCGCTACCTCACCTGGCGGGGATGCTACCTCACCTGGCGGGGATGCCGCCTCGGCTGGCGGGGGCGCTGTCTCGGGTGTCGGGAGACCGCCGGCGTTTCGCGTCCGCGAAGCGCCAAATGGTTTCCACTGCGGCGAAAGCGCCGCCCGCTGCAGCTGCACGCGCAGCTGCAGCGGGGTTTTCCACAACCCGCGACCATCCCATCGTCGCTTGTGTCGCAAGCTCCCCACCTGCGTCGTTGGTCTTCACCGCGCTGATTCAGCTCGCCGACTCTCCCGCAGCGTTGGATTCGCGCTGGAAAAGATGGCAAACGGCGGGTAATCCGCGTTGGAAAACGTGGCAAGAAACGTGGAATCCGCGTGAGATCGGTGTGAGAAACGGGCAAGGTTGAGGAAGCTGCGCGCTGGATCTGCGCCATATAAACGTGAGATGAGCTTGGTATCATGTATGCAAGATGTTCGGCACGTTGCTGGAACATGGTAAGTATGGCGAAACCATGCTGAAACGATGATCGGGAAGATTGTGTTGGTCGTTTCGGCCCCTGTTTGCTAGAATAGTCGGGCTAATCCTGCCCCGGCAATCTTGCCTTCTCAGCACCGGGGCCGTAAAGACCAAAGGAGGTGAGCTGATGAAGGCTTATGAATTGCTGTTTTTTGTCGCTCCGTCTATCGACGAGGAAACCCGCGCAGCCGTTATGAAGCGTATCGACACCACGATCGCTGAGGGCAAAGGCACGGTTGACAACGTCGACAACTGGGGCAAGCGTAAACTCGCTTACGAGATCAACGGATTGACCGATGGTGACTACACTCTCATCGATTTCCACGCCGATCCCGCTGACGTTGCCGAACTCGATCGTGTTCTGCGCATCACCGACGCTGTGGAGCGCCACATGATCGTCAAGCGCACGGACCGCGACTAGGAGACGAGCGGGGACCTGGGCACCGCCCAGCGTCCGGCATGAGAAGAGGTAGACACACATGAGCATCAACCGAGTTATCATCAGCGGAAACCTTACTCGCGATCCCGAGCTTCGCTCCACCGCGAGCGGGCTTCCCGTACTGGGCTTCGGCGTGGCGGTCAACGACCGCCGCAAGAACCAGCAGACGGGCGAGTGGGAGGATTATCCGAACTTCATCGACTGCACGATGTTCGGCGCGCGCGCCGAAAGCCTCTCGCGCTACCTCGGCAAGGGCACCAAAGTGGCCATCGAGGGCAAGCTCCGCTGGAGCCAGTGGGAGCGCGAAGGCCAGAAGCGCAGCAAGATCGAAGTGATCGTCGACGAGCTTGAATTCATGTCGAGCCGTAACAGCGATTCGTCGTCGTACGGTGGCGGTATGGGCGGCGGTTATTCCGCTCCCGCAGCAGCCCCCGTGGTTGCCGCGCCGGTGGTTGATGCCTCTTCTTCGGTTTATGACGAAGATATCCCGTTTTAAGCGAAACGAAAGAGGTTAGAAATGTCCGATTACGCGAAGCAGCCGCGTCGCAAGTTCTGCCAGTTCTGCAAAGAGGACACGCAGTACATCGACTACAAAGACACGCAAATGCTGCGCAAGTACGTTACCGATCGCGGAAAGATCAAGCCGCGCCGCGTGACGGGTGCCTGCACCCAGCATCAGCGCGACATCGCGAACGCCGTGAAGCGCGCCCGCGAGATGGCTTTGATGCCCTACGCGGTGCCCGCCATCAGCGGTCGCGGCGACCGTCGCAGCCGCTAGGCGCAAGGAGGAACCATGAAAGTCATCCTGCTCCAAGAATTGAAGGGCAAGGGCGGTGAAGGCGACGTCGTGGACGTGGCCCCCGGTTTTGCCAACAACTACCTGCTCCCGCAGAAGGTTGCCATCCTCGCTACGAAGGGCAACCTGAAGCAGCTCGAGCAGCGCAAGCACAACATCGCCAAGCGTGAAGAGAACCGTCTTGCCGACGCCGGCAAGATCAAGGAAACGCTCGACGGCGCGCTGGTCAAGGTCGAGGCCAAGGTGGGCGAAGAGGGTCAGCTGTTCGGTTCCGTTACCGCTCAGATGATCGCCGACGCCATCAAGGCCGCCACCGACGTGGACGTCGACCGTCGTCGCATCGAGCTGGGTCACGCCATCAAGACGGCCGGCCAGCACGAGGTGACCATCTCGCTGTACCGCGACATCAAGACGACGGTGAAGCTGTTCGTCGGCGGCGCGGGCGACGAGGTCGCTCCTGCCGAGGCTGAGGCCGAGGTCGTCGAGGAGACGATCGAGGAAGTCGCCGAGGCTCCCGCCGAGGCCGCTGAATAGCAGCTCGGGAGGTATCCGAAGTATTTCGCGGCAGCGGCCGAACGGTCGCAGCCGTAGCGAGACCCCCTTCGCCCTTTACGGCGCGCGAAGGGGGTCTCTTCGTTTCGCAAGGACGGCACTGTTCTTTCCGGGATGTTTCATGTGAAACATCCCTCCGTGCGGCGGCGAACCGCCGAGGCTGTTGCGCGTGGAGCGTCGGTTGCTCTTCGATACGCGGCCGAGGCTTCCGGTAACAGTGGCCGGCCCCGCGCGACAAGTGTTGTATCATAGGGACTCACGCTATTCGAGAGGGAGTTCGAGCATGTCTTCACCCGCGCCGTACAGCGCCGACTTCGCACCGGAAGAAACCACCGTATCGGATCGGCGAAAGATCGATCCGCAGAACATCGAGGCGGAGAAATCCGTCCTGGCCGCCTGCATGCTCAACCAGGAAGCTATCGAGGAAGTGGCTCCGAAGCTGGTCAAGGAGAACTTCTACCGCATCGCCCACCAGCGCATCTACGAGTCCATGATGGACCTGTACGTGCGCCACATCCCCATCGACCACATCTCACTGGCCGACAACCTGAAGGCCATGGGTCAGCTGGAGGCCGTGGGCGGCAAAGCGTACCTCATCGAGCTGGCAGACAACACGTTCGCCCTCACCAACTGGCAGAACCACCTGGAAATCGTCAAGCGCACCTCCATCCTGCGCGACCTCATCCGCGCGTCGGGCGAGATCGAGGCGCTGGCCTATGACGCCCCCGACGATTTGGGCGTGGTGGTGGAAGAGGCCGAGAAAACACTGTTCCACGTCACCGAGAAGCGCGTGTCCTCGGCGTTCAAGCGCATGGACGTGCTGCTAACCGAGGCGTTCGAGGAGCTGACGAAGCTGGCCGAGCAGAAGGACGCCATGGCCGGCATCCCCAGCGGGTTCAAGGACGTGGACGACCTGTTCCACGGCTTCCGTGGCGGCGACCTGGTGATCCTCGCGGCCCGACCCGGCGTGGGCAAGACGTCGTTCGCACTGAACCTGGCCACGAACGCGGCCAAGGCTGGGGCAACCGTCACCTTTCTCTCGTTGGAGATGAGCGCGGCGCAGCTGGTGCAGCGTATCCTGTGCGCCGAAGCCCGCGTGAACCTGTCGCGCCTGCGCGCCGGCCAGGTGCAGGAGTCGGACTGGGGCGCCATTGCCGACGCGTCTAACACGCTGAGCAAGCTGGACATGTTCATCGACGACACGCCGTCGCTGTCCATCTTGGAGCTGCGCGCCAAGGCCCGCCGCGAGCTGCGCTCCGCCGAGAAGGGCATCATCATCGTCGACTACCTGCAGCTCATGTCGCCGCCGCAGTCGCGCAAAGACGGCAACCGCGCCGTCGAGGTCGGCGAGATCTCGCGAGGCCTGAAGGTGCTGGCGAAGGAGATGGACATGCCCGTCATCGCGCTGTCGCAGCTGTCCCGTGCGGTGGAGATGCGCGGCAAGAAGCGCCCGATGCTGTCCGACCTTCGCGAATCGGGCTCCATCGAGCAGGACGCCGACATCGTCATGTTCATCGACCGAAGCATGGACGAGATCGAGGCCGAGAGCGAAGACCGCCCCGACCTGGGCTCGGCCGAGCTGATCGTCGCGAAGCACCGTAACGGCCCCACGCGCGACATCCCGCTGGCCTTCAACGCCGAGTACACCCGCTTCATGGATTTCATCGACGATTCGCGCGTGGGCGGCTATATGTAAAGCCCCTGTTGAGCCGTTTCGCGGTACACTGGGCTCATGTCGAAACGCGTCACATTCATCCATGCATCGGACCTCCATCTGGGGGCGCCGTTCCGCGGGTTGCGCGCGCTTTCGTCCAAATGGGCGAACCGCCTGCTCAGCGCCATCCCGGAATCGTACGACCGCATGGTCGACGCGGCCATTGCCCGCGACGTGGACTTCGTGGTGGTGTCGGGCGACATATTCGACTCCGCGCGCCCCTCGTACGGCGACTATCTGCACTTCTTCGAAGGGTTGGAACGCCTAGGCGAGGCGGGCATTCCGGTGTACCTGATCACGGGCAACCACGATCCGTACACCTCGTGGCAGCACGACTTCTTCTCGCTGCCGCCCAACGCCACCATGCTGCCGGGCGACCGACCCGGCTTCGCGCTGGTGGAGCGCGACGGCCAACCGCTGTGCCTGATCGGCGGCCGCGGCTACTACAACCAAACGTGGCCGATGGACGAGTGCATCGCCGAAGGCGTCACGCGCGAAGCGGCCGAGCAGGCGCTAGCCGTCCAGCATCCGCACGCTGCGGAAGCCCCGTTCGCAGTGGGCCTGCTGCACACCGGCCTCAACCTCGATCCGGTGAAAGCCCCGGTAGACCCCGCCGTCCTCATGCACGCGGGCATGGACTACTGGGCGCTTGGGCACATCCACATGAAGTACGCCTACCCCTCTTTCGACGACCCGCGCCTCGTGTTCTCCGGCTGCATCCAAGGCCGCGACATCAAGGAGACGGGCGAGCGCGGCGTGTTCTGCGTCACGCTGCGGGAAGGCGCGAAAAACGAGCTGGAGTTCATCCCCACGGCAAGCGTCGTGTGGCAGCGGATGCACGTGGACGTGTCCGATTGCGCGAACCTGCCCGACATCACCGACAAGATCATGCGCGAGCTGTTCCGCGAGAACGGCAAGGCGCATTGCGAGGAGATGGTGGTGCGCATTGCGCTGGAGGGCGCGACCCCGATGCACGCCATGCTCGACCGCGCCGATGTGATCGCCGGCCTGCGCAAACACGTGAACGATGCGTATTCGGCATTCTTCTGCGACGCGTTGACGAACCTCACGGTGCCGCCGCGCGACAAGGAGGCGCTGCGCCGCGAAGGGCTGTTCCCTGCGGTGTTCCTGCAGGTGGCGGACGCGCAGCGGCGCAATCCCGACGAGGCCATCGCGTTTTTGCAGGATGAGTTCATCAAGAAGAACATCCAGCTGCCCAGCGCCTACACGCGCAATATCGATGCATTCGCCGAGGCGGCCGAGAACCTCGTGCTCGATTTGCTGGCCCAAGGGGACGAGCAATGAAGCGGTCCTATCTCGAGCATATCAAGATCGTCAGCTTCGGCGCGTTCTCAAACAAAGCGGTGGGTCCGTTCGCCCCGCACCTCAACGTGGTGTACGGGCCGAACGAAGCCGGCAAGACCACGCTCGCGTCGTTCGTGGGCGGCGTGCTGTTCGGCTGGGAAGAAGCGCGCGGCAGCCGCAACACCTACAAGCCTGCGAATGCGGAGCGATCTGGATCGCTGTTCTTCGCCCAGCGCGACGCGTCCTCCGGCGTTTCGTCCGCGCCGTCGGATGCGCCCGCCCTCGCCGCCCCGGACGGGCGCGTCGCCGCCGTCGAAGCCGACGGTTCCCTCGCGGCGTCAGCTGCGCCGCTTCCCACGCCTGAACCCTCTCGCGCGCCCGAGCTCGAGCTCTCGCGCGTGCGCAACAGCGACGGCTTGCAAGGCGACGCATCCCTCGTGGCCGACATCGACAAAGAGACATTTCAGACGATGTTCTCCCTGACCAGCGACGAGCTGCGGACGCTGCGCAACACCACCGACGTTACGGCTAAGCTGCTCACCGCCGGTTCGGGAACGGGCGCTTCGCCCGCTCACGCGCTGGCCACCGTGCAGGAAAAGCTGGCTGAGTACACTTCGCGCGCCGCCGGCGTCGAGCACTCCATCGCCAACCTCACGACGCAGGAGAACGAGCTGCGCGCCAAGATGACGGCCGCCGCCGAGGAGGCCGAGCGCTTCAAGCGGCAGGATAAGGAGTTCCGCGAGCTGGAACCCCAGCGCAACGAGCTTCTGGCGCGCCTCGATGCTCTGAACACGTCTATCGAGACGCTGACCGTCCAACGCTCGAACATCGAGAAGCTGGATCACGAGATAGACTCGCTGACCGACCAGGTAGCGTCGCTGTGCGACGAGGAGGACGTGCTGGTCACAACCCATTGCGCCGCCGACCGCAGCGTGTCTGAGCTGGTTGAGCTGCCAGCGTCGGAAGAGCGCGCCCTGCGCGACCAGATCGACTCGCTGGCGGTCGACGAGGCGAAATGCGAGCACGCCGTCGATCTGGCGCAGGACAACTTCGCAACGTCGAAGGCCGCTTACGAGGCGCTGCTGGAAACCGACGACGAACGCGCCCAACGCGAACGCGCTCGCCGCCAGCGCAGCGTGCAGGTGGGGCTGTCCATCGCGCTGCCGCTCATGTTCGTGTGCACGGGCTTGCCCCTGTTCATTCACGGCCGCGAGATCACCAGCTTGTCGTTCACGGCGCTCGGCATCGGTCTGGTGGTGTTCGCCATCATGCTGGCGCTGGCCGCGATGGTGATGCTGTTTCGCCCCAACAAGGAAGAGGACGCGAAGGAAGCGCGCAAGCAGGACGCCCAGTGGGTGATGCTGCAAGACAAGAAGAAGCTGGAAGCGTGCCTGGAAAGCCAGGCAGCGTTCAGGAACCGCGCCCGTGCCCAGCTGGACGCCGCGGGCTTGGCCGAGGCGCAGGGATCGCTGCGCCGATCGCGTACGCTGCTGGACGAGGCGAAGGACGCGCGCGCCGAGAACAACCTGTTCCAGCAGCGGTTGCAGGCGCTCGTGTCGCGCCGCAGCGCGCTGGAGGAGAGCCTGGCCAGCGCGAAGCGCCAACGCCGCCGCCTGTACGAGCGAATCGACCTGCGCGCCGAGCGCACCCTCGACGCCGTCGACGAGGCTATCGCGCAGAAGTCGCAGCAGCGCATGGGGCTCATGGAGGCCAGCGAAGGCCTCAACCGCCGCTACGGCGAGCTCAAGCAGGAGCTTTCCCATGCCCAGCACCTGCGCGACTTCGACGAGTACAAGCTGCTGTACCAGCAGATCCGCACGCGCCAGGACGAGAGCGCGCAGGACTACGCGCGCCTGCTGCTGGCGCGCCGCATGCTGGAAAGCGCCATCGCCACTTGGGAGAGCAAGAGCCAGCCGGAGGTGTATCGTCAGGCCAGCCGCCTGTTGTCGTTGATGACGGACGGCCGCTGGACGAAGGTGAGCCTCACCGCCGAGGGCCGCTTGCAGGTGACCGACGCGGTGAAGACCACGCGCGATCCCGGCCATCTGTCGCTGGGCACGTGCCAGCAGCTGTACCTCGCGCTGCGCATCGCCCTGCTGATGACCGCCGACAACGTGGGTCGCGCCGTGCCCATCCTGGCCGACGACATCCTCGTGAACTTCGACACGTCCCGACGTGCGGGCGCCGCCCGCGCGTTGGCCGAGCTCGCCCGTATGCGCCAGGTGATCCTGTTCACCTGCCATGAGGAAGTGGTGGAGGCGTTGCGGGAGGCGGACCCGACCTTGAACGAGGTCGAACTGTAGTCTGCACGCGCCTGGATTGCGTTCTCCTTGCGCGCAACCTGTTCTCGCCTGGATTCTTCTCTCGTTGCTTCCTGTTCTCTTCCCCGTCCGACTCGAGCGCTTTTCAATTTGTCGAGAGTTCACTCCCGGCGCAGCCGCTATTGTCGCGCCCGTCGAGATGTTTCACGTGAAACATCCCGGGCGCTTTGGGATGCGGGGGGGGTCGGCTTTTCCAATTTGCCGTGTTTGCAGAGCTTCGCGCAAAACGACTCGGAGTTTTCGCTGTTCTTCGAGCACCGTAGGAGGGGCGCGGAAACTCGCCGGTTGCGTTAGTCGGTTTTGCTGGAAGTCCCGTCTCTCTTCTCCGCTTCCTCAGCTTGTGCGATGAGCTCGCTCAATGGGACGCCCAGCCCTTCGGATATGCGATACATGACATCCAAGGTCGGATTTGCGTCTCCGGATTCGATCCTCCTCAGCGTGAGTCGGTTGATGCCCACCATAAGGGACAGGCGTTCTTTCGTGAGGTTGCACACCGCGCGCTGCATCCTCACCGCTTCGCCGAATCCTGATTTGTACTTCTCATTCATGAGGACAGGGTATTGCGATCTCTTTCCCAAAACGGTTACTATAGTTATCGTTTTGGATACTTTTATAACCATTTTGGTTAGAAAAGTAAGGAAACGCTGAGCGGCTGACGTTTTCGCCGTCGGCTGGCGCATGGGGGGGGGTGCCGTCTTCGTCGCCGGAAAGGGGGACGGGTGAATCTGAGATCGTTCTGCTCGCGTGCAGGTCTGGGTTATCAAGAGTTGATCGTTGACGACTCCTTGATCAACAAAGTGTACGAGATAACGTTTTCGCCAGCAGCGCGGTCCTCCACGTTGGGTATACCCGACGGCTGTGTCGACGTGCAATTCTTGGGAAGCGGTGCGCAAGAGGAGTGTTTCGTTGCAGGAAGCCTTCTCAAAGGCCATAGAAGCGATTCTTCTTGTTATGAGCGTTGTTTTGGTATTAAGTTCATGCCGGAACCCAAATGTTGTTTCTCTAAGCTCGATGCACAGGCGCTATTTAATCGAAGAATCGAAGCGTCGGCGTATGTGGATATCGATGTTCTAAGGGATATCGTTCATCTCTCGCTGCCTTTTGAGGAGCGCGCTCGGTTGGCGGCGTCTCATTTCGCCGCAAGCAGTCACTCGGAGCTTTTCTGCGAGTCGGACTCACTGGTATCTTTTATAACGAAGGTCATCTTGGACAGGGTTGGGGTGGTGCGTGTGGAAGACGTGGTCGAGCGCACGGGTTACAGTCATACCTATGTTTCCAAGAGGTTCAAAGAAGCGGTTGGCTGCACCATGAAGACGTACGCCAGCATCATTCGCACTCAGAATGCCATCAGGTTTCTCTCTGACAGTCGATATAGGGGTGTGACCGGACTCGATATCGGGACCGGTTTGGGGTATTACGATCAATCGCATTTCGATCGGGAATTTAAAAAGTACACGACGCTCGTCCCTGGCGATATTCGTGCCGGCCGCTCGACGGTTTTGTTTCATTGACCTTCGACAGCTTTTTAATGGCGAGTGTGAAAATATACAAGCTTTCGGTTGCCGATTTGTAAAGAATGAGTGCGCACGCGAACCGAATCCGCGTTTCCGATCCCGAGGGGCCCTGATCGGGGAGGCGAGGCGGTTCGTGTTCCGCATCGTCTTTATAAGGAGGTTTTCATGACACCGGAAATGTGGGGGATTTTCCTGCAGATCGTCATCCTGCTCGCGTTCGGTTACTTTTTCACGAAGAAGAAGATTCTCACGTCGGACATCAAGAACGGTCTTTCCACTCTGTTGTTGAAATTGGTTCTACCCATCAGCATCTTGGGTTCGTCACAGATCGCCTATGATGCCTCTACCCTCAGCGGTTTCGGTATCACTCTGGTCATATCGTTCGTATTCTACTTTGTGTTCCTGTTTATTTTGCGTATGGTGGCAAAGAGGCTTCCTTTGAAGGACAACGCCGACCGTGTTTTCCCGTTGCTGTGTGTGTTCGGAAACGTTGGTTTCATCGGGATTCCCTTGTCCACGCAATTCTTCGGGCCTACAGGTTTGATGTACGCCTTCTCGCTTAATGTGGCTTTTAACATCGCCCTGTTTAGCTACGGTTTGATGATCCTGTCGGGCGAGAGCAAGGTAAGCGTGAAGTCGGTCCTAACCGACCCGTGCTTGATCTGCACGGTGGTCATGCTGGCGTTGTACGTCGCTCCCTTCCGTTTTCCTTCCTTCGTCGGCACCGCTTTTACTATGACCGGCAACATGATGACTCCGCTGGCTATGCTCATTATTGGTCACGAGATCGCCAACATGAAGGTGCTTGATTTGATAAAAGACGGCTGGGCGTACGTCGTCTCCCTCCTGCGTTTGCTGGTAATTCCTACTATCGTGTGCGTTATCTTCATGTTCCTGCCTGTGGATCACGAGGTTTTGAAGGTTCTCGTTTTTCTTTTGGCTATGCCGTGCGGAACTTTGAACGTGATCCTGTCGCAGCAGTATGGAACTAACCCCCAGTTCGCTTCGCGTGCCACAACGCAGACCATGATCCTGTTCTTGATTACCGTTCCCATCATGCTCGTCATCATCAATACCTTGTTGTAAGCGTGCACCGTCCAGTTCGACAGCGCATGAAAACGAAGCTAGGATAGGAGTTGAGCTATGAAGATCGATCGCGTGTATTACAACGGCGTCATTCGAACCATGGTGTCCGAAGGTGATACAGTGGAGGCGCTGGCCGTTCATAACGGAACCATTGTGGCCGCCGGTACGAGCAAGGAGATGCGTGCAATTGACGCGTGCGAGTACGTTGACCTGCAGGGAAGAAGCGTGCTTCCCGGTTTCGCTGACACCCATATGCACCTATTCCATGATTGCATGGGCCGTATTACGCCGAACCTAAGCGGGTGCCATAGCATTCCAGAAATCTTGAGCCTTCTCGAACAGCGAAAGGAAAGCATCAAACCTGGTCAGTGGCTTACTGCCGAGAACATGCACCTCGAGTTCTTGAAAGAGGGGCGTTTTCCGAACTGTGATGAGCTCGACAGCGTTTCTTCTGAAATTCCTATTTGCATCGGCAGTTTCTGCCACCATGTTCATGTGTTGAACTCTGCGGCACTGGCGCTAGCGGGTATCGATGCGTCTTTTCAGCCGATGGTGGCTGATCATGTGGGCCGATTCGATGACGGTCGTCCGGACGGCGTCGTACGCGAAGTGGTGTATCCCGAGCATGTTGATCCTGTCATACCCCGCATGAGCTTGCAGGAATGCGTCGATGCGGTTCACGAGCATTTGCAGTATTGCTCTTCACTTGGACTTACCCAGCTCGAGGTGAATCAGGAGGACGGACCCTTCGGTGCCCGTCTTTATACCGAGATGCGTCGTCAGAAGGGGCTGCCTTGCCACCTTACGCTGAATTGGTATCCCGAGTATCCCAATGTCCGCGGTTTGGTGACGGGATTCGGAGATGATGATTTGAAACTAGGCGCCATCAAGATGCTTACCGACGGCGGCATCGGATCGGCCGGTGCGCTCATGCTCGAGGATTACGAGAATCCGGTAGGGACTCGAGGCGAGTGCAACTACACGCAGGAAGAGTTGGACGAGCTGGTGAAAACCGCCTACGACGCTGGTCATGACGTTTCGATTCATGCTATCGGCGACGCGGCGAACGATATGGTGCTCACTGCGTTCGAGCGCGCCTACGATCCTGCAGTGGGCGACGCGCGCCGCTTCTACTTCGTTCATGCCACGTTGGTGTCCAACACTTTCATCGAGCGTGCGGCCAAGATTCCCTGTGTAATAGCCATCCAGCCGGTGTGGCTTGAGAACTTCGTGAATTTCGGCGAGCTGCGCTTGGGTAAGGAACGCGCGAACCGTCTGTTCCAGATCAAGGACATGATGGATGCCGGACTCATCGTGGCTGGCGGAACCGATGCGCCGGTGTGCACAGTGAATCCCTTCTACGGCGTCGAATGTGCGGTCACCCGCCAGGCCGTCGGTCGCGACGACGTGACTCTCGGTGCTGATCAGGTGATCTCTGTGTACCAGGCGGTGGAGATGGTGACGAAGAACGCCGCCTACTGGTGCAGCGAGGAGCATCGCAAGGGCACGCTTGAGGTGGGCAAGCTGGCCGACTTTATCGTGCTCGATCGCGACATCTTCGCTATCGATCCGAAACTGATCCATGAGACGCAGGTGCAGTTGACCGTGTTGAACGGCGACGTGGTGTTCGAGCGCGCGTAGCGCAATCTATTCGAGGGTGCGGAAGGAGCGGAGAAGATGAGACGGCCGAGGGCGGTGCGGCATCCTGAGATGCCGAGCCTTGCGACGATCGACGAGGGAGGCGTGACTTCCGCCCTCGGCTTCACGGCTTCGGGCGTGCATGCGGGCTTCTACGAGGGTAACGACCGCCTCGACTGCGCGCTGGTGTCGGCTGACGTACCCTGCCCCTGCGCGGCGCTGTTCACGCGCAACGCGTTCAGCGCCGCGCCTGTGGACGTGTCGCGGGACCATCTTCGCCGCGTCTCGTTCGGATTCGTGCGTGCCGTGCTGATCAACTCGGGCAACGCCAACGCGCTGACCGGCGAGAACGGCCTCGAGGTGGCGCGGCGCTCGGCAAGCCTCGCGTCGGGAGAGCTGGGTTGCCGGGAAGACGAGGTGCTGGTGGCTTCCACGGGAATCATGGGCTCGCGCCCTCCCGTCGAGCCGTTCGAGCGCGGTGTTCCGCTTGCGTGCAGGCGGGCGGCGCGCGACGGCGGCCACGATGCGGCGCGCGCCATCCTGACCTCCGGCGCGCACCCGAAGGAAGCTGCCGTTTCGTACCGCAGCACCGATGCTGCGTACCGGGGCTGCACGTTCACCGTAGGCGGCATGGCGAAAGGCCCCGAGATGCTGTTGGTGCTGACCACTGACGCGCCGCTTTCTCCTGCGCTGGCATACCGGGCGCTTGAGGAGTCGGCTTCCGCAAGCTTCAACAAGGTGATTGTCGATGCCGGCTCGTCCACGAACGATAGCTGCTTCCTGCTTGCCAGCGGCTATGGCGCGAAGCCGGGAAAGCCCATTCGCGAGGGCACCCAGGCGTTTCGCGAGTTCTCCGAGGCCTTGAAAGAGGTGAGCGGCCGCCTCGCGCGTTGCATAGCGTCTGACGAGCAATGTGTATCGTGCCTGATCACCGTGCATGTCGTCGGAGCCTTCGACGAGGCCGACGCCGACCGGGTGGCGCGCTCGGTCGCCCATTCGCTGGTGGTTCGGTCCACCGTTGCCGGACGTCATGCGAACTGGTCGCATATCGTCTCTTCGATCGGGTACGCCGACGCGCTGTTCATGAGAGAGCGCGTGTCGGTGGATGTCATGGGCGTTCCTGTGCTGAGACGCGGAGCGCTATGCCCCTTCGACGAGCAACGGCTGCTGCGCGAAGCGGGCGATCGGGAGATCGTTATCCGCGTGGACCTTGGGGCGGGCGGTGCGCAAACGACGTACTGGACTGGCGATCTGCCGCCGGGCTAGGCGTCCGGACGACGGGATGCGGGCCGTGCGAAGACCGTGCGGTTCGCGGCGCGGCGTCGCGGACGGCGCACGCGCGAATCGACGGCGCGATGGAAGGTGATTTCGGTGACGGTCGAAATGGTGGAAATTTTCCTTCAGATTCTGATCCTGTTGGCGTTCGGCTTCTTGTTCTCCAAGCGCGGCATCATCACGGAGTCGATGAAGAACGGCTTGTCGACCTTGCTCTTGAAGGCCGTGTTGCCGCTGGTCATCCTGTCGTCGTCCCAGGTTGCTTTCGATGGATCGGTGCTGCAGGGGTTCGTGGTCACCATGGCGGTGTCGTTGGTCTTCTACGTGGTGGTTGTCGGCGGCTTGGGGCTTGTCCGGAAGCGCATTCCCATCCCTGACGGCGGCAACCGCATCTTCGTGCTTTTGTGCGCATACGGCAACGACGGGTTCATCGGCATCCCGTTGGCCCTGCAATTCTTCGGCTCGTCCGGCATGTTGTACGCCATCGCGGCGAACATCGTGTTCAACATCACCCTTTTCAGCTTCGGCATCGCGGTTTTGCAGGACAAGGCGAAGCCCGATATCAAGGGCATTCTGCTGAACCCTTGTCTGATCTGCACCGTCGTCGCGCTTGTGCTGTACGCGCTTCCGTTCAGGTTCCCGACCCCCATCGCGGACGCGTTCAATATGGCCGGTTCTATGATGACGCCGCTGGCCATGTTCATAATCGGCTACGAAATGTCGCGCATGAAGCTGTCGGATGTGGTGAGAGACAAATGGGCGTACATCGTTTCCTTCATGCGCCTGCTGGCCTTGCCCGCTCTGGCTGCGGTCGTCCTCTCGTTCGTGCCCGGGATCGACCCGCTGGTGGCTTCGGTCAGCGTCTTCCTGCTTGCCATGCCGTGCGGCACGCTCAACGTCATTCTGTCCCAGCAATACGGTGCGAACCCGAAGTTCGCCGCCCGGGCCACGACGCAAAGCATGTTCCTGTTCCTGCTCACCGTGCCTCTTATCCTGATCCTGGTGAAGGTGCTGTTCTGACTGATGGGGCGGCTCTTCCCGCGCGCCGAGCCTTCTCTCGGCTCGAATTGTTTCACGTGAAACATTTGAGGTCCGACGCGGATTGTTTCCCGTGACACAATCCGGGCGCGACACGAGATGCTCTTCGTGGGACATTCGAGGTTGCGATGTGGGATGTTTCGCGTGAAACATTCCGGATGCCGCGGGATGCTCTCGCAGGCTCTTTCTGCGATGGGCGCAGCATTCGATGCCCTGGGCGAGCCGTGCCGATACCGGTTTTCCGACCGCTTGCGACCGCGTTGCCCGATCCCTTCCTCTGCCTGCCGCGTCGGTGGGCTCTCTGCGTGAACGCCTCACCCGTTGCCGCTGTGCGCCTTTGGCGTCGGCGCCCTCCCCGCCGTCCGGCGATCGAACCCTCCGGAACTCATGTGGAGACCTCGAAAAGAACATGTGCAAACTCCATTTGCCTTCCAGATTGATATACTGTAATTCTGTGGTTCGAACACCGAAAGGAAAAACAGACATGCCGAGCACGGTTCTGATTGGCGCCCAGTGGGGCGACGAAGGCAAGGGCAAAGTCACCGACCTGATCGCGCGCGAATACGATTACGTGGTTCGCTACCAGGGCGGCAACAACGCGGGTCACACGGTCATCCACGGCGACAAGAAGCTCGCGCTGCACCTCATGCCCTCCGGCGTCATGTACGAGCATGCGGTTCCGGTCATCGGCAACGGCGTGGTCGTTGATCCCGGCGTGCTCATCAAGGAGATGGCCATGCTGGAAGCCGAAGGCATCTCCTGCAAGAACCTCAAGATCTCGTGCGACGCGCATGTGATCATGCCGTACCACAAGGATTTCGACGGCGCCGACGAGAAGCGCCTGGGCGAGAACAAGATCGGCACCACGAAGCGCGGCATCGGCCCCTGCTACCAGGACAAAGTGGCTCGCAAGGGCATTCGCATCCAGGACCTGCTGGACGAGAAGATCTTCCGCCTCAAGTTGGAAGCGGTGCTTTCGCAGAAGAACCCCATCCTCGAGAAGATCTACGGCCTGCACACCTACACGGTGGAGGAGATCTGCGAGGAGTACCTGCCCTATGCGCGCATCCTCAAGCCGTACATGGCCGAGACGGCCCAGCTGCTGAACGAGGCCGTGCGCGCCGGCAAGTCCATCCTGTTCGAGGGCGCGCAGGGCACGTTACTCGACATCGACCACGGCACGTACCCCTACGTCACGTCCTCGTCGTGCTGCGCCGGCGGCGCCGCCACGGGCACGGGCGTGGGCCCCACGGTCATCGATCGCGTACTGGGCATCCAGAAGGCCTACGTCACGCGCGTGGGCGAAGGCCCCTTCCCCACGGAGCAGCGCTTCCCCGAGGACGGCGGCGAAGGCGAGGAGGCCGAGGTCGGCGAGCTGCTGTGCAAGGTGGGCCACGAGTTCGGCGTGACCACGGGGCGCAAGCGCCGCTGCGGCTGGTTCGACGCGGTCATCGCGCGCTACGCGGCCGAGGTCAACGGCCTCACCGACGTGGCGCTGACGAAGCTCGACGTGCTGTCGGCCTTCGACACCATCAAGGTGTGCACGGCCTACGAGTGCGAGGGCAAGGTGTACGATTACTTCCCCATGCAGCAGAGCGTGCTGTTCCACGCGAAGCCCGTGTACGAGGAGCTTCCCGGTTGGAAGGGCGTCGACATCACCGAGTGCCGCACGTTCGAGGAGCTTCCCGAGAACGCCCAGCGTTACGTGGAGTACCTGGAGAAGATCACCGGCGTGCCGGTCAGCATCATCGCTGTCGGCCCCGATCGCGACCAGACCATCATGCGAGGCTGGGATCGGTAATGTTCCGCCGTTCTGTCGAACGGCGGAACGACTCGACGCTGCGAAGCGCCGATGCACCCGATCTCGCGGCGATGCCGACGGCTCGCGTACCGAAGTATCCCCTACGGGGACTTCCTTCGGGGCGCGCTTCGCCCTCGCCATCCCCACGATCTCGGGCACCTCGGCGCTTCTCGCTGACGTATGAGTTCGACCTGCAAAACGACGAAACGTTTCACGTGAAACACTTCGTCGCAATGACGTGCGATATGGGAACAAATGTTTCACGTGAAACAGTGGCAACACCAGCAGCACTGAAGCGCTTTTGCACGACGTAAGTAGTTTGAGGGTTTGAAAGGACCTGACATGAACATCTTGGTATTGGGTGGCGGCGGTCGCGAACATGCCATCGCGTGGGCGCTGGCGAAGTCCCCGCGTACCGACAGCCTGTACGTAGCGCCGGGCAACGGCGGCACGGACGGCATCGCCCAGAACGTACCCGACCTGAACCCCGAGGACGGCCAGGCCGTGCTGGCGTTCGTTCGCGAGAACGCCATCGACTTCGTGGTCATCGGACCCGAGGCTCCGTTGGTTGCGGGTGTTGCCGACGTGCTGCGTGCCGCGGGGGTTCCCACGTTCGGACCGGACGCCCAGGGTGCCCAGCTGGAAGGCAGCAAGACGTTCAGCAAGAAATTCATGGACGCCAACGACATCCCCACCGCTCGCTACGCCAGCTTCACCGACCTCGAGCCTGCGCTTGCCTACGTGCGCGAGCTGGGCGCGCCCATCGTGGTGAAGGCCGACGGCCTGGCCGCTGGCAAGGGCGTCGTGGTAGCCGACGAACTTGAGGACGCGGAAGACGCCGTGCGCTCCTGCTTCGACGGCGCATTCGGCGACTCGGGCAAAACCGTGCTCATCGAGAAGTGCCTGACCGGCCCCGAGTGCTCGATGCTGGCGTTCGTCAGCGACGGCAAGGCGCACTGCATGGCCACCGCCCAGGACCACAAGCGCGCGTTCGACGGCGATCGCGGCCCGAACACGGGCGGCATGGGCGCGTACTCGCCGGTGCCCATCGTGACGCCTGACGAGCTGGCGGCCATGCACGACATCATGGAGCGCGCAGCGGTTGCCACCGCGCGCGAGTTCGACAACGATTACCGCGGCGTGCTGTACGGCGGCTTCATGCTGACGCCCGAAGGTCCGAAGATCATCGAGTTCAACGCTCGCTTCGGCGACCCTGAGACGCAGGTGGTACTGCCGCGTCTCGAGTCCGACCTGGCGGATATCATGCTGGCCGTGGCCGAAGGACGCCCCGACGACATCGACCTGCGCTGGTCCGAGCAGTGGGCCGTGTGCGTGGTGCTGGCCAGCGAAGGCTATCCCGGATCGTACGAGAAGGGCAAGGTCATCCTCGGAATCGACGAGGCCGAGCAGATCGAGGGCGTCACGGTGTTCCATGCCGGCACCGCCAAGAATTTCGACGACGAGCTGGTCACTGCGGGCGGCCGCGTGCTGAACGTGGTGGCGCTGGGCGACTCGTTCGACGACGCGCGCGAGAAGGCGTACGAAGCGTGCGATCTTATCAACTTCGAAGGCAAGCAGTACCGCAGCGACATCGGCAAACGCGCTGCGGCCGGTCGTGCCGCTTGGGAGAACTAAATGCTTTCAGAACGCTTGCTCACGTCCGTTGTTCGCGAATGCACGAAGAATTACCTACGCCTCGAACCGACGCAAGAGCGACGCGTGCCCGGGCCGAAGCCCGGCCAGAAGTACATGCTGTACATGCACGTGCCGTTCTGCGAGCGGCTGTGCCCCTACTGCTCGTTCAACCGCTTCCCGTTCGCCGAGGATCGCGCGAAGCCCTACTTCGCCAACATGCGCAAGGAAATGCTCATGTTGAAGGACCTCGGCTACGACTTCGAAAGTCTGTACGTGGGCGGCGGCACGCCCACCATCATGATCGACGAGCTGTGCGACATCATCGATATGGCGCGCGAGACGTTCAGCATCGGCGAGGTGTCCAGCGAGACGAATCCGAACCACCTGATTCCCAGCTACCTGGACAAGCTGCAGGGCCGCGTGCAGCGTTTGAGCGTTGGCGTGCAGAGCTTCGACAACGACCTGCTTAAGCAGATGGATCGCTACGACAAGTACGGCAGCGGCGAGGAGATCCTCGAGCGCATCGGCGAGGCCAGCCCCTACTTCACGTCGCTCAACGTGGACATGATCTTCAACTTCCCGGCGCAGACCGAGGACGTGCTGTTCAGCGACATCGAGCGCGTGGTGGAAAGCGGCACGAGCCAGACCACGTTCTACCCGCTGATGGCCAGCCCTAGCGTGGCGCGCTCGCTGGCGCGTACCGTGGGCAAGGTTGATTACGCGCGCGAGCAGCGCTTCTACGAGATCATCTCCGAAGTGCTGGCCGGCGGCGAGAACCCGCTGTTCGAGCACGGCAGCGCCTGGACGTTCAACAAGCGCGGCACGGGCGCGGCAGGCGAGGACGCGATGATCGACGAGTACGTGGTGGATTACGAGGAATACCCCGCTATCGGCAGCGGCGGCATCACGTATTTGGGCAACAACCTGTACGTGAACACGTTCTCGGTGAACGACTACAACGACGCCATCGAGCACGACCGCATGTCGCTGATGGGCAAGGCCACGTTCAGCAAGCACGACCAGATGCGCTACCGCTTCATGATGCAGCTGTTCGGATTGCGCCTGGACAAGCGCCAGTTCAAGAAGGACTTCGGCGTGTCCGTGGAGCGCGGTCTGCCGGTGGAGATGGCGTTCATGAAGGCCTCGGGCGCGTTCGATCGCGACAACGCCGACGAGCTGACGCTTACGCCGAAGGGCCGCTACCTCATGGTGGTGATGATGCGCCAGTTCTTCATCGGCGTGAACAACCTGCGCGATCAGGCGCGCGCCGCCCTGGTGGGTGAGGAACGCGAGCTTATCTTCGGCGACGGCAAATAACCGTCTGTCCGCATCCGCTCGAACACCGAAACGCCTGCGCATCTGCCGCGGGCGTTTTTCGTGTGTGCCGAGTCGCGTCCGGCAACGTGTTCCGGCTCGACTGCGGGCTCGGGTGTCCGACCGTTTCACGTGAAACGCGCTTGTTTCCGTGTTCCGCGGAGTACCCAACGTAGACGTTTTCATCGGCGGGCGCGCGTTTCGGCATTCCTCGGCAATGTACGTGCTATGATACAAAACCACAACGAGGGACGTTCTATTGCCTGATAGGAGGAGGAAACGGCATAGGTATGGCCAGAAGGGGACGGCATACGGAGGGCTTCACGCTCGCCGAGCTTCTGATGAGCGTAGCCATCATACTCGTTCTTGCTGCCATCGCCTTTCCATCCATCGTGTCGGCGCAGAACAACATGCGCATGTTGGAGCTGAACAACGCCGCCCAATCCATCGCGAACGCCGCCCAAGCCCAGATGACGGCCAAGAAAGTATCGGGCACGTGGGTGGATGCCGTGAAGGACGGCGACTCTTATCGCGCCTGCTTCCCCGCCGCGCTTGCGGGCTCATCCCATTCGCAAGGCGAAACGGAAGATGTTTCACGTGAAACTCTCGGGTCCGACGAGGTTGCTCCTCCTTCCGCTTCTGCTGCGGAGTCTTCCAAACGTTACATGACGGCGGACACCGCCCGCGAGCAGGGCATCGTCCCGGCGCTCGCCGTGGAGGAGGCTGTGCGCGACGCCGACTATATCATCGAGTTCGATGCCGACACGGCGCAGGTGACCGGCGTGTTCTACGCCGACGGAAGGTCCGGCTTCTTCGGATCGACCCCTGCCTCCACGAACGCCGCGAAGACGTATTACGAAACCGAGGGCGCCTCCACCGATCAGGCGGCGCGCATGGGCCACGACCCCATGATCGGCTACTATGGCGGCACCCCTGCCGGCGCCACGCCCGAGAAAGCGCTCGCGAACCCGGTGATCTGGGTGGACGAAGCAACGGGCTGTCTGATGGTGCAGGACCCCAACATTGCCGCGGACGGAAGCGCGGGCTCCACCACCTCCACGGTGGCTATCGAGAACACCGGCAAGAACGTGGCGTTCTCGATCTCCGGCTTGAGCAACGGAACAACCATGGTGTCGTTGTACACGGCCGATGACGGTTCGGAGTCGGTTGGCTTCACCAACTTCGCCGCAGCCATCAAGCAGCAGACGCGCGACAACGCGAACGTGAAGGGCAATGTGTGGGCCATCGACCTCAACGCACTTTCGCAGCTGGTGGCGAAGGGGAATGACGGCAAGCCGGCGGCGGATGACTCGCAGAAAGCGAAGCTCAAGCAGGTGTTCGACGCGTGTGTGGCGGGCGACGCCCTGACCGTGTCGGTGGAGACGAAGGACGCCTCGCGCAGCTGCGTGCCGGGCACGGCTGCCGCCCATGTGGAGTGGCCGAGCCCTGCGGGCAAGCTGACGATGCTAATAACCAACCCGTACTCCGTCGTCGTGGCCGGCGAGAAGAACGAAGCTTACATCGAGCCGCAGGTGCGGTCGGCGGTCGCGGACAGCGCGCATCCTTCCATTGGGGCGGGCTTCGGCAACGGCGACGGCGTGGTGAAGGACGGGCTGACGGTCAACCCCTTCTATGAAGATAAAGATAATCACTTCCGCGTTTCCAACGCGAACGCGCAGTTGAAGCAGGAGAACCCGCAGGCCGGCTACCAGTCGTACGCGGGAGGCTGGATAGCCTCGTCGTCCGTGCGCGACGACGCCACGTACCGGCTCGAGGGAACTGTGGGCGCGTACAACAATCATGCGTACCAGATTTGGGAGCTGTGGATCAAGCGAGCCGACACCGGTGAATGCATGCGCGTGGGCTACTTGAACGATGGCAAGTGGGAATGGGGCGTGTTCAACCAGAAGGGGGTCAACTACGACTACCGTTTCCTGAACGACTGCTTCACCTGGTACGGAACGAATGAAACGGGCGATGCTTCGGGTACCCTTGCCGGAACCGATACCGATACGAACAACGTCATATCCCTGCGCCTCGATGTGCAGAAGTTCTACGCCGAGGCCGAGAACCATAAGAACCACGGCTTGGCCGACGAGGACGGCAATGCAACGGTGTACGTGCGCACGGCTCCGAAGGCATCCGAAGTCCAGGCGTACTTCAACAAGCTGGCGGTTCCTGAACCGGCTTCGGTTGAGAATCCGTTGAAGGCTGCCTATCTGAGCGGCAGCGCCCAGGAGACCGGCTCGCGCACCGCGGATACCCCGTCGGTCACGGCACGCGCCGCGTTCGAAGGCGAGTTCGGCGCCTCATCGTCCGACGTGTCGTGGGCGGTGTCCCAAACCACGACCGCCGGGTTTTCCCAGGGGAGCGAATACCTGAGCACCGCCGCCACCGTGCCGGTGCGGGTGTACTACTCCATCGCCCCCGGGGTTGGTTTCGCGAACATCAGATCTTACGATAACGGCAACGGCAGCGGGTACCTAAGCGGCGTGCTCAGCACGCGCTTGACCAACGTCTCGCTTTGGCTGTATCGCGGTCCCTCTATCAACGATCTTGCCGTTATGCCACCCGCCCTTCTGAAGAACTACAAGGGGTTGGAGTTCTCGTGCCGCCAAGGAAGTACGTACGACTTCAAGATAACCACCCAAGAAGACTACCGCTTCTACCGGGCGCTCGCATACACCGTCGAGAATGGAAGTGCGCCGCCATCTCAATACGTCCCGCACGCATCGGCAAGCGATGAGAGCGTCGCGAAAATCGCCGCCGCCGAAAACTACGAAACGGACGATAAGCTGTACACGTTCAAAGGGTGGACAACCAAGGATACCATGTCGGGTGCAGAACTTCTCGTCGAAGCAGACAAGCTGGTTTCCGACTACGACGGACTCAGCTACCAAGGCACGACGCTTGTCGCAAGCTACGACGAGCGGAAGAAGGTGCAGCCGTCTTTGGGCATGATGTACATAGAAACCGGCACCGACAAAACGGGTTCGCCGGCGTACGGTTACTATGGGTATATCGAGAACAACGCGGCTGCGGTCGAAAACTTGCTGTCCAACGAGTACTCCGTCACCGACGGTGGCTATTACGTGGTGGTTCCCACTGGCAGCAATCAGCCGAAAATGACGGGCAGAGGCGACATCCCGAACTATCTCAAGGACTTCTCCGACGTGCTGCAGGGTTTGTCCATCGAAGGAGGCTTATACGATTGCTATCGCATCACGGTGAGCGATAAAGACGTGGGGCAAAACCGCCCGTACGACAAATATAAACTGAAGAATCAGACACTGTCGTTCAAGGCTGATATTCAGACAGGTGCGAGCACGGTCTCCGTCGAGGGCACGTACACGGTGAACTTCGCATTCGCTTGCGCTGTCGAAACGAATGAAGAGGCCGCCCTTTCATGGGGAACGAGCGTTTCGCCCTGGAACGTTCGACTGGGACGGCAGTTCGTCGGCAATTTGACAGCTGGAAGCAACAATGTGCAGGGGAAGTATGCTCAATATAACTGCTTTATCCAAACGCGGAACATCGATTTGGCCGATGCGCCTGTCGTGAGCACGTCTAAATTCACTCAGCCGTTCTTAGGCTCGACGTACGACGGAGGCGGCAACAGCATATTCGGAATACCGTACCGACTGGCACATGAAGGGATTACCGGTGAGAACCAGGGAAGAAACGGTCTGTTTCTTGATGTTGGCGGGGAGAGCCTGATTAAAAACGTGAACATCGTGCTGGATCCCACCGATGAAGGCTCAGAGTATGTGTTCGTTTCCACCCATGGAAGCAAACTTCGATTCGGACTCCTCGTCGGGTCGATTGACGGAGACGGAGCCGATATTCAAAACTGCACGGTCGGCGTTGCCGGCAAGGAGACGGCTACGCTTAGGATCATCAAAAAGGGTACAGGTGGCGAGGCGTATATCGGCGGTTTGGTGGGCTATGCAAGTCAAGCCAATGTGAGCGATCTATCGGTCAAGAATCTTCGTATTGAGGTTGTCGCCGATGTCGAAGCATGGAAAACCTCTCCCGCGATCGGGGGGATCTTCGGCTACGGCTCGCAGTTGAACATGTCGAGGAGCTCCGTCGATGGCTTCGCATGCGCTCTTTTCCAGCCTACGTTCGTTAACGAGAAATATCCCAGCCAAAACACGCGCATCCATTTCGGCGGTTTGGTCGGCAGCGCTCAAATGGCAGTCATTAGCCAGAACGTGAAGAGCAACGCGGTTCTGCAGGTTCCTGCCGGCCAGTTGCGAGATTCTGTTGTTGCTGGGCGGTACGTTGGGCAAGCATCAATGAGCGCGGTTGCTCAGAACGAATCCGGGCAGGTGTTCGTCAAATACGGCGACCCGAGTGAAGGCGGGGAAACCGTTGAGGTGACTGCCGACGTCGGGGTGCAGTAATGACAAAAGCTCGCAACATCCTTCGTGACACTTCCGGGGCTTCTATTGTCATTGCGCTGGTGTTCTTCCTTATTTGCGGCATCATCGGGTCGGTGGTGATGACGGCTGCCTCGGTGCAGGCCAAGGCAGCGCAGACGCATGTGGACTTGCAGCAGAAAGAGTACGCGATGCAGTCGGCAGCGAAGCTGATGGCTCAGCAGCTGGGCGGCGAGGATGCTGTCTGGGAGGAGAAATCGGTAGTCGTTAAAATCGCCTACGATACCGCAGGTGAGGCGAGTGTCGATACGAATAGCTTGCGTTCGATGATCGGCCAGAGTTTCTGGACCGAACGGCGCACGAAGGACATCCTCGCCGCCCGCGCGGAGGGGAAGGATTACGTGCTGGGAAGCTCCGCATCCAACCGGTTGCTCATCGACCCTCCAAGCGAAGCGGGGGGTCTCGCCCCGGTGTACGGCTGTATCACGGTGGATCCCGACCTCAACATCACCGTGGAGTTGTCGCTCGATTCCGCTTTCGCGGCGGATTCCCCCTACAACACCACCATCTCCATCCAATGCACGCCCACGTTCGATAGCCAAGGCCGCGTGACGGTGATCGAGTACGGCGACAACACCACCGTGAAGAAGACGGAGGCGGCGTGATGATCGGCAAAACGACGCGCGTGCTGCGCGAGAAACTACAAGATTGCCACGGCGACACGATGGTGGAGGTGCTGGCGGCAGTGTTCATCGCGGCGCTGGGCGCCACGATGCTCGCCACCATGGTGACGGTGTCGGCAACTGCTTCGGCCCGAAGCCAGCAGGTGCTGAACGCCTCGTACGCCGCGGAGGCTTCTTTATACGATTCGTCTTCCTACGGGCCTGTCGTGTCTGTAACGCTTCCGGACTCTTCGACCGCAGTTCCCATCAAAGTGAGCGTATACCAGTCGGGCGGCTATGCATACTACGAGGAGGGTCGGTAGCATGACGCCCCTTCTCGACAAAGCGTCGCTTCGATCCCGCCTGCGCGACACGCGGGGGTTCATGATTGCGGAGCAGCTGGCCAGCATAGTGTTCATCGGGCTTCTTTGCGTTGCGGTGGGCGTCGGGCTGCAGGTGGCCATGAACTCGTACACCTCCATCACCCGGCAGGCGCAGGCCGACGCGCTGCTGCAACAGGCGGTGGAGGTAGTGAGCGACGAGCTGACGTACGCGCGCGACGTGGAGGGCGAGGGAACGCAGGCGCCCGATAACCCGCTGTACTTCACCAGCCCCACGCGTCACGAGCCGGCGGTGCTGCAATCGCGCGATGCCGGCGAAGACGGCATCGAAGACGGCATCTGGCTGAACGCGGCCGGAGAGCAGTCGCAAATCGTGCCGGCACGCGACGGCCTCGCGCCCAAGCTGGCAGAGCTTTCATACAACGCGGACAACGAGACCTGGAGTTTCCGCATCACCATCGCATCAGGTGAGGACGTGGCGGCCGAAACTGCCATGACCGTGAAGAGGATAGGATCGTAAATGGCGTACAAACGGTTGGGAGACGTGCTGATAGACGCGGGCCTCATCACCGAGGACCAGCTGGGACACGCGCTCAAACAGCAGAAAGAGACGAAACGCCGCCTGGGCGACGAGCTCATCGCCGAAGGCGTCATCACGGAAGCGGGCCTCATCGAGGCGCTGCAGATGCAGCTGGGCGTGGAGTTCGTCGACCTTTCGGCGATCGACCTCGACCCCGAGCTAAGCCGCGTGATCAGCAAGAACGTCGCACGCCAGTACAACGTGGTGCCCGTGCGCACTTCGCCCGACGAGGTGTGCCTGGCCATGAGCGACCCGCTGAACTTCATGGCCATCGAAGCGGTGAAGAACGCCACTCGGAAGCGCGTCATCCCTATGGTGACCACGCATGATTCGCTGATGCGCGCCATCATGACGCTGTACGGCAACGAGGGTGCCGCCCGCGCCATCGAGGAGATGAAGCGCGACGCCCGCACGACAGGCGCCGACGACGCCTCGACCGAATCGTTCCAAACCTCCACGCTGGGCGACGACGCCGACGCGCAATCGGCTCCCACGGTGCGTCTCGTGAACAGCATCATCGAGCGAGCCGCCACCGAGCGCGCCAGCGATATCCACCTGGAGCCGCGCGAGATCGACCTGCATGTGCGCATGCGTATCGACGGCGTGCTGCGCACGATCCTCACGGTGCCGAAGGAGCTGCAGGCTTCGGTCATCTCGCGTTTGAAGATCATGGGCGGCATGAACACCTCAGAGCGCCGCGTCCCCCAGGACGGCCGCGCGAACATCCGCTTGAAGAAGCAGGACATCGACCTGCGCATCAACACGCTGCCCACCATCCACGGCGAGACGGTGGTCATCCGCCTGCTGGACAAGAGCGAGGCGCTGTTCGACCCGGCGGGCATCGGCCTGGAGGGCGACAACCTGGAGAAGTACCAGCGGCTCATCGGCTCGAACAATGGCATGGTGCTGATCGTGGGCCCCACCGGCTCGGGCAAGAGCTCCACCATGTACACGATGATCCGCCAGCTGAACACCGATTCGGTGAACCTCGTCACGCTAGAAGACCCTGTGGAATACAACATCGACGGCGTGAACCAGGTGCAGATCAACGAGAAAACGGGCATGACCTTCGCCAGCGGCCTGCGCGCCATCCTGCGCCAGGACCCCGACATCGTGGCGGTGGGCGAGATTCGCGACGGTGAGACGGCCGAGATCGCCATGCGCGCCGCCATCACCGGCCACCTGGTGCTGTCCACCGTGCACACCTACGACGCGGCGTCCACCATCGACCGTCTCATCGACATCGGCGTGGAGCCGTACCTCATCGCCAGCGGCGTGCGCGGCGTCATCTCGCAGCGCCTCGTGCGCAAGGTGTGCCCGCATTGCCGCGAGGAGTACCGTCCCGACCCCGAGGAATTCGAGGCCGTCGGCCTGCCCTACGACCCCGGCGTGAGGTTCTACCGCGGATCGGGCTGTCCGATGTGCTTCGGCACGGGGTATCGCGGGCGCACGGGCGTGTTCGAAATCCTGGTGATCGACCGCGCGCTGCGCAGCCGCATCACGGGCGGCGCCACGCGCGAGGAGCTGAAGGACGCCATCGAGCGCACGGGCTCGTTCAAGACGATGGAGGACAGCTGCCGCGAGCTGGTGCTGACCGGCGTGACCACCGTCGAAGAAGCCCGCAAAACCATCACCGCGCTGGAGTAAGGAAGAGGAAGGCGGATGCCAAAAGCGCGGCGATAGCAGCAAACCGAAAGAGAAGGACCACGCATGAACGTTGAGCACATCATAGACATGGCGCGCCAGGCAGGCGCTTCCGACGTGCACCTGGTGTGCGGTCTGCCCGTGAAGTTCCGCCTGGCCGGGCGCCTTGAGAACGCGGGCGTGGACGGCGATGCGCCGTTGTCGCACGATGATTGCGAGCAGCTGGCCCGCCGTTTGGCCGGAGACGATTTCGACCGCATCAAGCGCATCGGCGAGCTGGATCGCGCCGAGACCATCGGGGGCGTGCGCGTGCGCATCAACCTGTTCCGCCAGCAAGGCCATGTGAGTGCGGCTTTGCGCCTGCTGTCCGATCGCATCCCCGCGCTGGAGACGTTGGGCTTGCCGCCTGCGGTCATGGACTTCCCGCGCATCCAGCGCGGCATCGTGGTGGTGACGGGCGAAACCGGCAGCGGCAAGTCCACCACGCTGGCGGCGCTCATCGACAGCATCAACCACACGCGCGCCGAGAACATCATCACCATGGAAGACCCCATCGAGTACGTGTACACGCCCGACCAGTCCGTCATCTCGCAGCGTGAGATCGGCCAGGACACCGAAAGCTACAGCAACGCCCTGCGCGCCGTGCTGCGCGAAGACCCCGACGTCGTCCTTATCGGCGAGATGCGCGACCTCGACACCATCCAAACGGCGCTGACCGCCGCCGAGACGGGCCACTTCGTGCTGGCCACGCTGCACACGAAAAGCGCTGCCGACTCCATCGACCGCATGGTGGACGTGTTCCCCGAGGGCTTGCAGCGCCAGGTGCGCATGCAGCTGTCAACCACGCTGGTGGCCGTGCTGTCGCAGCAGCTGCTGCCGCGCCGCGACGGCACGGGACGTGCGCTGGCGTGCGAGCTGATGATGGTGACGCCCGCCATCCGCAACCTCATCCGCGAGGGCAAGACGCCGCAGATAGCCGGTTCGCTGGCCACGTCGGCCTCGGCGGGCAGCGTGACCATGGACAACGCGCTGATCGCCCTGGCCCGCAACCGCGACATCACGTCCCAAACCGCCATCGATGCCGCACACGATGTCGACTACGTGAGAAAGAGCGTTCGCTGATGCCAACCTTCACTTACACCGGGATAACGGCCGCCGGCCAGCAGATCGACGGCGTGGTCGAGGCGTTCGACGAGATCGAGGCCATGGAACGCGCGCGCGAGCAGTGCCGTGTCGTCCAAAGCGTGGTCCCCGTGCGCGAGGGCAAAAACCTGCTGGCCATGGACATCACGAAGCCGAAGGCCAAGCAGAAGAACCTTGCCGTCATGTGCGCCCAGTTCGCCACCATCCTGAACGCGGGCGTGCCCGCCGCGCGCGCCACGTCGCTGGTGGCCGACCAGGTGACCGACAAGTATCTGAAACGCGTGCTGGCCGACGTGGCTGCCGATGTGGCGGCGGGCCACAGCCTGGCCGAGAGTTTCCAAAGCAAGGGCGAGAACCTGCCGCGCGTGTTCATCGAGACGGTGCGCGCCGGCGAGGAGAGCGGGCATCTGCCCGAGAGCTTCCAACGCCTGCACGGGTACTTCGACAAGCGCGCGAAGGTGTCGGCCAAGGTGCAAAGCGCCATGACCTACCCCATCTTCGTGGCGGTGATCGCCGTGGTGGTGCTGGCCATCATGATGGTGATGGTGATCCCCTCGATGACGGGCATGATCGCATCGCTGGGGGCGGATACGCCGGCCATGACCCAGTTTTTGATCGACGCTTCGAACTTCGTCACCGACAACTTCCTGCTGATCGCGGTGGTGCTGGCGCTGATCGTCGTGGGCGTGAAGCTGTTCGGCACCACGGAGCGCGGCAAGACGACGTTCGCCGTTTTGAAGCTGCGGCTGCCGGTGCTGGGCGCGGTGGGCGTGTGCTCGGGCGCGGCTCAGTTCGCGAACACGATGGCCATGCTGGTGACGGCGGGCCTTCCTGCCACGCGGGCGGTGGCCATCACGTCGCGCGTGATGAGCAACTATGTGCTGTCGCGCGAGGTGGGGCGCTTGGAGGCTGGTTTGGAGGAAGGGCGCACGCTGGGCGAGGGCCTGGAGGCCAGCACGTACCTGCCGCGCACGCTGGTCGAGATGGTCACCGTGGGCGAGCACACCGGCGAGCTGGAGGAGACGCTGGAAACCATGGGCGCGTTCTACGACGACGAGACGCAGCGCGTGACCAACAAGGCGATTTCCATCATGGAGCCCGCCCTGCTTGTTTTGATGGCGTTGTTCGCGGGTTTCATCGTCATCGCGTTGTATTTGCCGATGTTTTCATTGTATGCTGCAATGTAACCGTTCTGACACCGTTTCGTGTCACAGCCGTTACTTTATGCAGAAAAATGCATGGGGATATTTCCGGTGCCCGAATGGCTCGGATAAGGAGAAAGGAACCGATATGAAAGAGATGATCAAGAAGATGCGCGAAGAGCGCGGCGGCTTCACGCTGGCCGAGCTGCTGGTCGTCGTGGCCATCGTGGCCGTGCTGGTGGCCATCGCCGTGCCGCTGTTCTCCAGCTCGCTGAGCAGCGCCGAGGACGCGGTGAAGAAGGCGAACGAGCGCTCGGTGAAGGCCGAAGTGACGACGGGCTACCTCGCTGACGGTTTTGACAAGACCAAGTATAACAACATGTATTATAGCGCTAACGACAAGGGCGACCTGACCGGTCCGGCAAGCGCAGCTTCTGAAGGCGCCAAGTATGTGTACAAGGTGACGATCGATGATTCCACCGATAAAACTAAGCCGACGATCACGGTCACGGACGTGACTGACGGCGAGCCCACTAACTAGCGCATGACCATTCCCCTTGGCATCTTCAATCCGGCGCAGGCGGCGTTCCTTCTGGGGGTCGCCGCCGTGCTGGGTGCTTGCCTGGGGAGTTTCGTGAACTGCCTGGCATGGCGGCTGGCCAACGGCGAGAGCGTGTTGGCCGGCCGCAGCCATTGCACGTCGTGCGGCCACGTGCTGGGGGCGCTGGACCTCGTCCCCGTGGCATCATGGCTCGCGCTTTGCGGCCGCTGCCGCCACTGCGGGCAGCGGGTGAGCCCGCGCTATGTCATCGTGGAAGCGCTCATGGCCGCGCTGTTCGCCGCCCTCGTCGCGCGCTACGGGCTGTCGGTGCAAACGGCCGCCTACCTGGTGCTCGCGTGCATCCTCATGGCCGTGGCGTTGGTGGACCTGGACACGTTCATCATCCCGAACGGGTTTGTGGTGGCGGGCTGCGTGCTGTGGCTGGTGTCCATCTGGTTCATGCCCGCGCCGCGCGCGGGCGCGTTCTCGGTGGGCAGCCTGTTCTCGGGTTGGGTGCATCCGGGCGGCGCGGTGGCGCTGGACGGCATCGTAGGCGCGGCGGTCGTCGCGGGCGGCGTGCTGGTATTGTCCGTGGCGTTCGACAAGGTGACGAAACGCCGGTCGCTCGGCGGCGGCGACGTCAAACTGCTGTTCATGGTGGGGTTGTTCCTCGGGTTGGCGGGTTCTATGCTGAATCTGCTGATGGCGTGCCTTATGGGGTTGGCGTTCGCGTTTGCTCAGGGGCTTTCCGTTCCTTCTTCGCCGGGCGAGGGCGAAGGCGAGGGGGAAAGCGTCCGAACAAGGGCGATTCCGTTCGGGCCGGCCATTGCCGCGGCCACGGCGTTCACGCTGTTGGCGGGGCCGACCATCCTCACGTGGTACGCGGGGTTGTTCTGACAGGATATGCAGCGGGCTGAAAGGAAACGCGCCGCATGGGCAAAACGTACACGGGTGTCGATATCGGGGACAGCAGCATCAAGCTGGCGGTTTCCGACGGCCAGTCGGTGAGCAAGGTTGCCATCGAGATGCTGCCCGAGGGTCTGGTGGCCGACGGACGCATCGTCAGCCACGATGCGATGGCCGACTTCATCAAAAGCGTGGTAAGAAGCATCGGCGGTGTTTCGAAGGACGTAGCGTTCGTGGTTCCGGGCTCCGACAGCCTGTTCCGTCGTCTGTCGCTTCCCGCCATGACCGAGAAAGAGCTGCGGCTGAACCTGCCGTACGAGTTCCGCGATTACATATCGCAAGGCAAAGACCGCTACGTGTACGATTATGCGATGTTGGGCATGCGCAACGACGCCGACGGCCAGCCCGAAGGCATGGATCTGCTGGCGGTTGCGGCGCCTAAGCAGGCCATCGCCGACTATACCGAGATGTTCCGTCGCGCAGGCTTGAAGCTGAAGGTGGCGCTGCCCGAACAGGCGGCGTACCAGAACCTCGTGGGAGGCAATCCTCGCGCGCTGGCTAACTGCTGCGTGATAGACTTCTCCCATCATATGACCAAGCTGCATTTCTTCCTCGACGGCGCCTACGACGTGGCCCGCGTCATAGAGATCGGCGGCATCGACATCGATCGCGCCATCGCGAACGAATACGGCGTCGACGAGCACGTTGCCGACCAGTACAAGCGCACCGACTACCAGGGCGCGCAGCGCTCCGAGGCCGCCCGCGCGGTGTACCAGTCCATCGCGATTGAAATCGGGCGCGCGCTGAACTTCTACGGCTTCAACAACCCCGACGCCGTCATCGAGGTGGCATACTGCTGCGGTGGCGGGCTGCTTCTGGATCCGCTGGTAGAGGCGGTGGCTGCCCATGCCGACTTGCGCGTGTCGTCCATCGTCGACGTGCTGCCGCCGATGAGCGCGCCGTTGGGCGAGGCTCTTCGCTGTCCGGTTGCCATCGGCGCCACCATGAAGGCGGGGCGGTAGCCATGGATTTGAAGCAGGAGGTGTCGCTGAGCGCGCTGAAGCGCGGCAAGGCGCCGGCGTACCCCGTCAAGACGTCCATCAACTTGGTAGACACCCAGCAGCAACGCGGCAACCTGCTTGCGCAGCTGGGTCTGTTCGCCATCGCCCTGGTGCTGATCGGCATATTCACGAAGTTCGCTGTGGTGGATCCCTTGGCGGCGAGCGCGGCAAGCAGCAACGAGGTTTCCGCAGCGCAGGCGCGCCTGGACGTGCTGGCGGCCGAGAACGCCGACTACGCAGAGCTGAACGCGCAATACGATCGTTATGTGGTGCCGGGGTTGTCCGAAGAAGAGCGGAACCTGGTCGATCGCGATGTGGTTCTGAACTTGCTGCAGCAGAAGGTGATGGGCGTAGGTCACCTGTCGTCGCTGCGCATGGAGAAGAACACGGCCACGGTTACCTGTTTGGGAGCCGATTTGAACGAGGTGTCCGCCCTGGTGGAAAGTTTGGAAAGCGATCAGCGCGTAGCGCATGTGACGGTATCCACGGCGCAGGGCGAGAACGATAGCTCCACGTCGGCTACGATCCAGATCGTGTTCGCGGGGCCGCTGGACGTCGAAGGCGACGGCGGCTCGAAGGAGAAGGGAGCCGGCGATGGCGCGGCGTAGCGTGTTGAACCGCTCGTTCTCCACCAGCGAGAAGGTGCTCATGCTGGTGCTGGCGGTGCTGCTGGTGGTGGCATGCTACTACTTCCTGGTGGTGAAGAACGTGGCCGACACGATAGCTGCCAATGAAGACCGGCTGGCGGACATCGAGATCAGCATCAACGCGCAGGAGATGCTGGCGGCCGATCGCGCGCGCATGAAGGCCGAGCTGGAGGCGTTGGGCGAAGACGGCACGCTGCCCGTGGTGGCCGTGTACGACAACATCCGCAACGAGTTGAACGAACTGAACGCGCTGATGGGAGGCGCGACCACGTACAACCTCTCGTTCGCGCAGCCCACCGTGGAGGACAAGCTGGTGCGCCGCGAGGTGACCGTGTCGTTCACGGTGCCCGATTACGCGGCTGCGCTGGACGTGGTGCGCAAGCTGGAGAACGGTACGTACCGTTGCGAGATCACCGACTTCTCCGTGATCGGCGACATGTTGGCCGACGGTACCGTGGACAGCGTCGATGCTGTGCTGACTGTCACCTATCTGGAAACCACGAACGGCGCCGCAACCACCGCCGGCCTCGTTGAAAAAGCCAAGTAGAAAAAGCCAAGTAGAAAAAGCTTAGAGTCGCAGGATCTTCTGTCATCCTGGCGATCTATTCCGCTTGGTAGCTACCGATGACGAAGCGGTTCTTGCCGGCGGCTTTCGCACGGTAGAGAGCTTTGTCGGCTTGGCGATAGGCGCTCTGGTACGAGGCGATTTTACCGTGCAGCTCTACGCCGCCGATGCTGAGCGTCACTTCGTGTTCGGTGCCGTACTGGTCGGTGAACGTCACGCCGCGTTTTACGATGCCGGCGCAAGCGATGGCCAAACGCTCATCGTCGATGCGTCCGTTTACGCAGATGGCGAACTCGTCGCCGCCCAGGCGTCCGATCAGGTCTTGCGGCCTGAACGCGGCCGCCAGCGCCGCGGCCGTCTGTTACAGCGCTCGATCGCCGGCAAGGTGGCCGTACGTATCGTTCACGCCCTTGAAGTCGTCGGTGTCCACCACCAGCACGGCTCCGGCGTTGCCGTTTGACAGCAGCTCCCCCGCCGTTTCTTGGAACGTCTGCCAGTTCAGCAATCCGGTGAGGCCGTCGTGGTGGGCGCGTTCGGACAAGTCCATCTTCTCGCGCATCTCATCGTCGATGTTAGTGATTTTCCCGATTACCGAGATGGGTTTGCCCGTATCGTCCTCCACGAAATGGGAAGTGATGCGTATCCACTTCCTATCCTTGTCGGGATTCGCTTCCTCGTGGCACAGCACCTCGGTCACGGCGTTCGACGGCGAGGTGAACGCATCCAGCAGCTCGGGGTTCGCACTGTGCTTGATGAGCTGGCGTGCGTTCTCGTACGAGACGTAGGAGGATCCGTCGTCCATGCTCGTGGCATCGTCAACGTAGGAGCTGGAAAGAAGCGATTTCGACTTCGAAATGCGCAGGGTGTCCGATTTTATGGAATACTCGAAGAACTGCTCGTTTGCCAGGCGGTACAGCTCTTGAAAGCGCAAATTCTCTTCGCGTACGGCGCGCGCCGCATGCATGCGGGAGCGCAGGTACAGCGCAAGCAGAACGATGATGAGCACCAGGATGGAAATGCAGACAAGTGCAAACTCGAGTACGTGGTCCCTGATGAACAGGTTGATCTGCTCTTCCTGGGGAATCAATGAGTTGTCGTAGACGATGGAGTCGAGCTCGGTGGGGCTAAGATCGCGCAGCGATTTGTTGATGACGACCAATAACTGCGGATCAACTGGCTGCACCAAGCCGAAGCAGACGTCCAAGGTTTTCGTAGAGGTGGGCAGATACAGCAAGTTGTTTAACTCGTCGATGTTGAGGTAGTACGGAGTAGTGTACGATGTCGCGTACGTGTAGTCGGCCTCGCCCTCGTTCACTGCCTGAAAGCATTCCTCAATGGTGCCGTACACCTGCACCGGCGCGTTGTCCGGAGCGGAGTAGGCTTGATCCCACGGCAGTGCGATGGTTTTGCCTTCTAGCTGGTCGGGGTCGATGAACTTGCTGTATACCAGCAACATCGAGGTGGTCATGTAGGGAGCCGACAGCGCGATGCCGTTGTCGATCGAGGTATGTCCGTCGTCGCTCACGCCCGCGATGATGTCTACGTTAAAATCACTCGCGGTCTGTTGAGAATCGAGTTGATACGGGATCTTCACCACTTCGAACGAGAAGCCCGCATGCTTCGAGAGATACTGCAGGATGCCGTTCGTCACGCCTTTGAACTCGCCTGTTTTGGCGTCGAACGACTGGAGTGGCGCCTTCTCCGACGCCACGCCCACGCGCAGCGTTCGGTAATGGCTGGCGTACTGCATTTCCTCGTGGGTTAGTTCGAAGTTATTCTCAGAGGTTAGGAAGTACTTTTTGTAGAGGTTGTTCTGGAGTTGGGGGTTGTCCTCGTTGATATGCTCGATAGTGGCGTCGATCTCGTCGATTATCTCGCGATCGCCTTTAGGGGCGGCGAAGAAGAAGGGACGCTCGGCGAACGACGCGATAATATGGAAGCCGTCTTGCGCGTTGACGTCGATATCGAGAAACGCGTCCGCCTCGCCCGCATTGGTCCTGTCCCGCATCTCTTGTGAGGAGGAGCATTCTACGGTGGTTAGTCGTATGTCGTTCTGATCGCAGTAGTACTCGAGCTCCGCGCGGCGTTTCTTCGCGGTGGCGAGGATGGCCACGCGCAGCTCGCTGCGGGTGAACAGATCGGTTTTCGAGACGGCGGCATGTATGTTCGGGGCGAACAGGGCCGTGTGGGCCGAGCCGTAGCTGTTTTCGGGGTATTCGTAGGTTTCGGCAAGGGCGGCGCTGTACGACATGCTTCCCTCGATGTCCACCTCGCCGTTGTCCAGCATCTCTAAAAGCCGCAAAGCGCGTTCGTTTGCATTGTCGCCCTCGGCTTCCACGAACTCGAACGACCAGCCGGTGAACTGGGCGATGCGCATGAGGTAGTCGTAGGTGTAACCTTCATAGGTGCCGTCATCGTTTTTTGTGAGCAGGCCTTCGCTGTCGGTGTAACCCACCTTGACGATGCGTGGCTGGTCGGAAGCGTGAGCTTCTTCGGCGGTGACCGGTATGAGAAGCGCGCAGGCTAAAACCGCCGAGAGCAGCACTCTCGTGCATAAGCGCAAGGCAGTCGTATGTGATCTCTTCTTCGTCGTGCTTCCTTGTTCCGGGTGGAATATCGGGGTTACAGTATAGCCTCTTTTTGTAAACAATTCGCACGGGGGTTCTGCCTGCGCACGACCATTTGCGTGTTCCGCACGGATGTTTCACGTGAAGCATCCGTGCATGGCCGCTCGACAGCAGCCGGGCGCGCAAAAAAGCGCCCCCGAAAGGGAGCGCTTCTGCATTCGAATGGTGGTCGGAGGGGGACTTGAACCCTCGACACGCGGATTTTCAGTCCGCTGCTCTACCAACTGAGCTACCCGACCACGATCAACCGTCCATGGGGACGTGGGACGATATTCTACCATATCCCATAGCCTCAGCAAGAGGAAATTCCCAAAAATCCCCCTCTGCTTACCGGGCCGCCTGCTTGGAAGCCCGGCGCGCATCCATCGGCCGCCTGTACGCACACCTGTCGGCGTACCTGCCGCGCCGTTCTTCTAGCGATAAACGATCTTGCCAACCGTCACGCCCTCGGCGATCATCGCGACGCCGCGCCACAGCACGAACACGGCTACGAGCAGAGAGAACAAGATCGGCGAGACGAACAGCATGATGGCGCACACGATGTTGACGATGCCCGAGAACAGGCCGATCCCCCATGCGGAGAAGCCGATGCTTTTCGATTTCATCGCCGCGAATATCTCGAACAGGCCGAACACGAGGAAGCACAGAGCCACCAGCCACGAGATGGCCGCGCCGCCCACCAGCGGATGCAGCACGAACATCAGGCCGATCAGCACGTCGAGGATCGCGTAGGCCAATGACCATCCCGACACGCTCATCATAGACCTGAAACGCACGTAGAACACGATGCCCAGCACGCCTGAGAGCAAGAAGCCCACGCCCGCGATCATGGCGATGGTGGCCAGCGTAAGGTTCGGCGCGAAGCAGCAGAGCAGGCCGCATGCGAGCAGCAGGATTCCCGCCAGTATCAGGCTCCAGTCCCATTTCTTCTTCAATGTCGCCATGAGCGCTCCTCCTCGTCTTGCCTTTCGGCATGCGTTTCTCTGACGCATTGTATCACCGGCTTGCGAGCGTTCGAGCGTTTGTGCGCGAAGGGCGGCTTGACGGCGCGAATCGCCGATTCGCCATACAAGAGCCTTCGCCATACGAAAAAGCCCCGGTCTACTCAAGCGGTTTGCGATGAACTGCGTGAGGGGACCGGGGCGAGGCGTGGGCCGAGGGTCGTTATGCGGTTTGTTTTCCCGGAGCAGCGTCGACGTCGTCGTCTTCCACGCGTCCGCGGATCTTCTTGACGCTGCGGCCAAGCATGCCGCCGAGCTTCGGAAGGTTTTTCGGTCCGAAGATGATAAGCACCACCACCAGAATAAGTATGAGCTCAGGCATGCCCATTCCGAATATCTTCATCGTGCGCTCCTTCCGGGCTTCCTCGCGTTCGGTGCCGAGCATTATAGCAACTTTAAATTTGTAGTTACTATAATTTTGTAGTAAAACCGACAATTTCGACGAAAAGCGCGGACGGCTCTTATAATGCAGAGCAAACGGCACGGCGAATCGCGGAGGGCGGACGATGGAACAGCGGCAGGCGGACGGCGGGCAGTCGATGGGATTGCGCGAGCGCAAGCGCCGCGCCACGCGGGACGCCATCGAGCGGGCGGCCATCGCCTTGGTGAGCGAGCGTGGCTACGACAACGTCACCGTGGCGCAAATATGCGAGGCTTCTTCCGTGTCCCAAGGCACGTTCTTCAACTACTTCCGCACGAAAGACGCGGCTATCGTGGGCATCGGCGAGTACGACCTCGATGCCGACTCTGTGCGCGCCGCATTCGATCGCCTCATGCCCTGCTCGATGCTGCACGCCACGCTCACCTTGTTCCTCGAGGTGGCGGGATCGTTCGATTGGGAAAGCGACATCGCGGCGCAGCGGATCGCGCTCGTCAGTGAAACGCCCTCGCTCATGCAGCTGTTCTTGGACAACGCGTTCGGCTTCGTCAGCGATTTTCGCAATATCGTGGAGGCGTATTTTGAAGCGAATCCTTCGCTGCGCACATGCTCCGATGTTCTGAGCTCGGCGGAAGAGTCGTACATCGTCGTGTCCGAGGCGCTTGAAGCCGCGAAGTTCGCGCTGTACCGCGTCGCCGACGATCCGGCGTCCGGCCTGCCCAGTGCAGACGAAGTAGAAGCGGTGATCAGGCGCATCGTGGGATAGCGCCCACGGCGGCGGTTCGCTACACTGAATGCGAACCAGTTACGGCGACAGAAGGAGTGCGAATGTCCTGCGAACAGAACAGCCCGGTAGTCGGCATCATCATGGGATCCGAAAGCGACATGCCCGCAATGGAGCCGTGCATGAAGCAGCTCGACGAGTTCGGTGTGCCCTACGAGGTGAAGGTGGCTAGTGCGCACCGCAAGCCGGCCGAGGTGCACGAGTGGGCAAGTTCGGCGCACGAGCGAGGCATCCGCGTGATCGTGGCGGCGGCGGGCAAGGCGGCCCACCTGGGCGGCGTCGTGGCGGCATACACGCCGAACCCCGTGATCACGGTGCCCATGAAGACCAGCGACCTGGGCGGGTTGGACTCGCTGCTGTCCATGGTGCAGATGCCCTCCGGCGTGCCCGTGGCCTGCGTCGCCATCAACGGCGCGAAGAACGCGGCCATCCTGGCCGTGCAAATCCTCGGCACCGGCTGCGACGCCGACCGTCAGAAGATCATCGACTTCAAGCGAGGCATGGCCGACGCGTAGGCGGCGTCCTGCTCGAGCGGTTGCAGCGTGCGGCCGGATGCGACCTGCATCCGGCCGCGCTGTTTCGTTAGAACGCTTGCGTTGCCACGTAGTCGGTGACGCTTGATTCTCGATAGCGCTTTCTTGGCAACGAGCGTTGCGCCCTTCATGCAAGCCGATAGGGGTAGTCCGCTGTTAAACCAGGATTGGCATAGCCCGGGTAGGCCCGTCCCGCGAAAGCTCGCCGGCGGCTCGGAAGCCCTCCTCGGCCATCGGACAGGCGCTCGTCCCGCCTGATCGCCAGCCGCCCGACAGGGGAAGCGGCGCGCGGCAGTGCATGTCGATCCTGGTTTAGCAGCCGATAAGGCAGCGAATGGCGAAAAGGCATCGAATTCGGAATCGCCCGCGCGGATCGCAAGGGCAAAAGAAAGCCCCTCTGTGCATAACGCCTGTTCGTGAGCGTGCTCTTCCGAGCGGCTTTGCGTCGGACACGGTCAAGGCGCAAGATTTCTTCCGAATTCGATGCCTTTTTGCCATTTAGAGATACTGCGAGTTGCGCGGAAGCGCCACGATGTTTCACGTGAAACATTTGTACGTCTTCGCGCGGATGCAGGAGAAGGGCGCCAGCTGCATCCCGCACCGAATGCGCCCGTGCGGGCCGTGCTTTTCGCGCCTTCGTCCCACGCGCTTCTCATGCCCGTATGCTTCGCTTTCGGAGGCGTACTATATGGTTTCAAGAACTTTGCAACATTTTCCATGGCGTCGGCATGTTTGGGGTAAGGAGGCGATTGGAAACCATGGCTGATTTGCGCTCGGACGAATTCATGAACCATGCCCTGCGCGATTGGGAGGACATGGTGTATCGTCTCGCGCTCAGCCAGACGCGCGAGCCCGCCGACGCAAGCGATGTGTGCCAGGAAACGTTTATCAGCCTGCTGAAGGACGCAACTGTGTTCCAAGACGACGAACACCTCAAGGCATGGCTCATCCGCGTGACCATCAACCGGTGCAACCAGCTTCGCCGTACCGCGTCGCGCCATCGGACCCAACCTCTTCCCGATGATGAAACGCTGCTTCCCAAAACGCCCCCGGCATCGGCCGCGCTGATGGCGAACGAGGTGTGGAGGGTTCTCGACACCCTTCCGCCCAAGTATCGCGCGGTGGTGCATCTGCACTATGTGGAAGGGTATTCGACCGAGGAGATCGCCGAGATCGCGAAGTGTCGGCCCTCGACGGTGCGAAGCCGCTTGCGTCGTGCCCGCGCCCAGCTCAAGACGTTGATAGAACAGGAGGAATCTCATGAAGCCGTCGCCGATGGACGAGTATCGTGCTTTGATGGAGGAAATCGAGAGCCCGAGTACGGTGCATGAGAGCATTCTTTCCGAGATCGAACACACGCGTCGCGAGGAGCGTCGGAAGGGTCGCGCACCGCATGCGCGCCGAGCGGGCGTTCGCGGAGATACGGCAGAGGAAGCGCGCGACGGTGCAACGGCGGCGGTCGTTCGGCGGTGCCGGTGGAGGCCGGTTATTGCGGGGGCGTGCGCGCTTGCAGTCGTGGCGGCGCTCGTGCCGTTCAGCGGCCAGCTTGCCGGGTTGCCGGGCGATATGGGTGGCCATGGCAGCGCCGTTGCGGGTCAGGCGTTCTCCGTGCGGGCGTACGCGTCGGACACGCGCATGCTGGTCCCTCCTACCGATAACGGGATGATCGTGTTCGACCGCTCCGGCAGCCTGACCACGCCAACGAAGGATTGGTACTTGCAATACGGGAAGTACACCGGCTGCATGTTCACCGTGGAGGGCGAGGGCATCGTGCGCATCCAGGCCACCACCTCGGCGGGGATGTTCTACCGCAACAGCTACGAGACCATCAACGGGCGAGACGATCCTGAGCGCGTGGCCGAGGTCACTGCATGGAAACCGGAGAAGGCGGGCTTGGGCGATCATTACGGAAAGTACGAGAGCGTGCAAGTGGTCGACGGATTTGGCCTGCCCGATCCCGATCGTGACATGACGGTGCGCCTCACGAAAATGCTCGGTTCCACTATCGACCTGCCTATCAGCGCGGACGATGACGGCGACGCGAAGAGCTTCGGCCTGTGGACCAACGAGGATTACGGCGACGCGGTCGAAACCGCGGAAGACCCACTTGCGGCGACCGATGCGGTGTTCGACACGTTCGAGGGCCAAACCATAACGGTGACGGCCTACTTCGAGGACGGCAGCTGCGCCACGCAAACCATCGAGCTGCACACGGCAGACTTCAAGGCGACGATGAACGATCCGATGGCGTTCTACGGTTACGGTTCCATCGAGGTGTATCCCGAGATCGTCGACCGCTCGATGCTGCCGAACGTGTTGGGGGACGGGGTGGATGAGGGCGCTCCCTTCTGTCTGCACTCGTTGTACGGCGTCATCGTCGACGAGAACGACGGGCCGCATCCGTACTCGCTCGACAACGCGAACGAGTGGCTCGATGCGGCGGTGCCCTACACGTTCGAGCGGCGCGAGACGTTCACCAGCATGGGAGATGCGGTGTTGGCTGACCAGTCGATAAGCGATCCCGACGGACGGGTGACGGTTTCGGTGCCGGCGGATCCGCTGTCAGAAGAGCGCTACGGCGAGATGTGCGACATCGAGCTGTCGAACCTTCGCATCGAGCGGAGCGACCGGCTGCCGTTCGGGCTGGCGGTCGAAGACACCTCCGACTACGCGGGCTTTCTGGGAGACTTCGCCTATATGAACAAGGTGTCGGACGAGACGCTGGGCTACCAAATCGCAGACGACGGCACGTTGACGCCGGGGTTCTCGTACCGCACGGTCACGTTCGAGGCGACGAACCCGTCCGACGAGGAGGTTCCCGTCGATGCGAGAACATTGGGCACGTTCGCCGTTCGCGACGCCGACGGCCGCTGCTCTGCGTTGGCGACGCGCGCCCTATGGATGACCGGCTTCGAAGCCGGGGTCGATTCGAATTGGGGAGCGGCACTGGCACCTCACGAAACGCGGGATCTTTCGGTTGTGTACGTCGTGCCCGACGAGTTCGACGAACAGGCCGATCCGCTGTTCGTCTTCTCCTCGTATGCGAACGACGATGCCGATAGGGTTGCTTTCCGCATCAAGTCGCTGCTGTAGTAACCGCGCGGTTTGGCGGTGCGTCCTTCGCGCCCCTCGCGGATGCGACCGCGCGAGGGGCGCGCTTGTGCGCTATCATGGATGCTCGAACGAAAGAACCCGGATGTTTCACGTGAAACATCCGTACGTGATGGGGCGGGCGAGGATCATGACGAAGAAACTGCTGATGGGGAACGAGGCGTTCGCGCATGCGGCGTTGGAGGCCGGGGTGCGCGTGGTGGCGGGCTACCCGGGCACGCCGTCGTCCGAGCTGATCGAGACGGTGGCGAAGCTGCATGCCGACGGCGCCGCGCGCGGCATCCACGTGGAGTGGTCGACGAACGAGAAGTCGGCCTTGGAGCTGCTGGCGGGCGCGTCTTACACGGGCGCGCGCTGCCTGTTCACCTGCAAGCAGGTGGGCCTCAACGTCGCCAGCGACGCGCTGATGAGCTTGAACTACGTGGGCGTGAAGGGCGGCATGGTGCTGTTCGTGGCCGACGATCCGGGCCCCATCTCGTCGCAGACCGAGCAGGACACGCGCCGCTTCGCCAGCTTCGCGAAACTGCCCGTGCTCGATCCCGCCACGCCCGACCAGGGCTTCGCCATGATGCAGGCCGCATTCGACCTGTCCGAGCGCTACCATACGCCCGTCATCGTGCGTCCCACCACGCGCATCAACCACGCCTCGACGTTCTTCGACGTCGCGGACGCCACCGACGCGCGCCCGGTGCCCGACGAGGGCTTCGAACGCGATCCGAAGTGGGTCATCTTCCCGCGCCGCGCCTACCAGGCGCACGGCGAGATCAACGAGCGTTTGGCGGCCATCGCGCACGATTTCGCGGTCGAGCCCGCGCTGGCGGCGTTCAACCCGATGGTCGAGGGCGGCTCGCAGCCGAGCGGGGATGCGCGAACGAATGTTTCACGTGAAACATTCGACGACGGGAGCGTGTCGAAGACGGCGACGAGTGCGGGTGCCAAGGCGGTGGGGATCGGCGCGGGCGCGTCGGACTCCGCGGCTTCCGCAGTCGCGCCGCGCTTGGGCATCGTAGCGGGCGGTGTGTCGGCCGCCTATGCGCGCGAGGCGCTGCGCATGGTGGAAGCGCGCGCGGCGGCAGCGGGCGTGGAAATGCCAGCGTACCGGTTCTGGCAGGTGGGAACGCCCTACCCGTTCCCGGAGGAGATGGCCGCGACGTTCGCTGAAGGCCTCGAAGAAGTGCTCGTTCTGGAAGAGCTGGATCACGTGCTGGAGGATGCGCTGCTCGCGCACGCGGGTCGCACGCATGCGTCCTACGAAGTGCGCGGCCGTCTGACCGGCGACGCGCGCGACCGCGGCGAGAACGACGTGGACGATTGCGCCGCCCGCATCGCGCTCTTCCTCGGCATCCCGCAGGTGATCGCCCCTGCAGCGGGCGCCCCTGCGTCGCCGACCGCCGCATCGGCCGCTTCCGCGTCCGCGACGTCCTCTATTCCGGTTGCCGAAACTGGAACGAATGTTTCACGTGAAACATTCGCCTACGATGCGCCTGCCGACGCGCCGCTGCCCGTGCGCCCGCCCGTGCTTTGCGCGGGCTGCCCCCATCGCGGCAGCTTCTACGCGGTGAAGCGCGCGCTGGGGAAGACGCCCGCCGTGCTGTGCGGCGACATCGGCTGCTACACGCTGGGCAACGCGATGCCGCTGGACGCCGTGGACACCTGCCTGTGCATGGGCGCGGGCATCACGATGGCGCAGGGCTTCGCCGTGGCCGAGCCGCACAAGAAGACGCTGGCGTTCGTGGGCGACTCCACGTTCTTCGCCAGCGGGCTGCCTGGCCTGGTGAACGCTGTGTACAACGGCCACGACATCACCGTGTGCGTGCTGGACAACGCCACCACGGCCATGACCGGCTCGCAGCCGCATCCCGGCACCGGCGTCACGCTCATGGGGCCGAAGCGCCAACCCATCTCCATCCCGCGCGTGTTGGAGGCCGTCGGCTTCGACTGCATCGTGCATGCGAATCCGCTCGACCTCGATGCTTCGGTGGCGGCCGTGCGCGAGGCGCTCGACCATGAAGGCCCCAGCGCCGTCCTGTTCGAGTCGCCGTGCATCCAGCTGGTGAAGCCGGACGCGCCCGCCGTCGTGGATGCCGAAACGTGCACGGGCTGCAAGAAGTGCATCACCGAGATCGGCTGTCCCGGCATCGGCTTCGACGCCGACGCGCGCGGCCCGCGCAGCAAGCAGCGTGGCCAGGCGTTCGTCGACCCCAGCCTCTGCAACGGTTGCGGCCTATGCGTCCAAGTGTGCCCCTTCGATGCGCTGTCGATGACGGAACCCCAAACAGATGTTTCACGTGAAACATCTTCGGACGCTTCTGGGTCGGAAGGAGGCTGCCATGCGTAACGTGTTGCTTTCGGGCGTAGGCGGACAGGGCACCGTGCTGGCGGCGAAGGTGCTGGCCCAGGCCGCGCAGGACAAGGGTTGGCAAGTGCGCACGGCCGAGACTATCGGCATGGCGCAGCGCGGCGGCAACGTGGTGTCGCACGTGCGCATGGGCGACGCGGGCGAGGAGGTGTTCGCCCCGCTGCTGGCCGAGGGCACGGCCGACCTCGTCATCGCGTTCGAGCCGGCCGAGGCCGCCCGCGTGCTGCCGTTCCTCGCGCCCGACGGGCTGCTGGTCACGGCCACTACAGCCATCCAGCCGGTCACGGCGGCGCTGTCCGACAAGCCCTATCGCGCCGACAACGTGCTGGCGAGCATCGAGCGATCGCTGGCGGGCACCGGCGCGCGCTTCGTCGCGGTGGACGATGTCGCGCTTACCGACGCGGTGGGCAGCCGCAAGGTGTTGAACTCGGTGCTGCTGGCCAGCGCTCTCAAGGAGGGCCGCATCGCGCTCGACCTCGACGACCTGCGACGCGCCCTCGAGGAGTGCGTGAAGCCGCGCTTCGTCGCCCTCAACCTGGCCGCCGTCGACGCGGTGGCTGCGCGATAATCCTGTCTCTTATACACATCTGACGCTGCCGACGATACTCCTTGTGTAG
>ENA-OXVJ01000043-OXVJ01000043.1-human-gut-metagenome-genome-assembly--contig:-NODE-43-length-59709-cov-36.381634_pt1 | contig 59709 bp, 56 predicted proteins | sample MGYA00249248_ERZ652692 | MGnify/ENA primary metagenome ERZ652692 (study PRJEB26925, sample SAMN05826544) | human gut metagenome | biome: ENVO:2100002; feature: ENVO:00000062; material: ENVO:00002003... | reverse complement strand
CTTTCCTCCCATGTAACTGCTAGATTTACTGTATAGGTTTCGGGCAGTATTGGACTTTGTCTTGTGATGAAGACTTATCCGACCTAATTCAGCCTTGTATCTAGTTTCTGTTCGTCAGTTCAGGAGTTTGCGTCCGACTTCCTTCAGCCACAGCCTCACGATTGCCGCCTTGTCTTTCGCTAACAGTTCCTACTGCCAAGCCTGTAGTGGACTTTCACCACCAAGTTTTCACTCATGCAGGGCGCACAACAAAAAATCTTGAAGCTTTTACAGCTACAAGATTTTTATCGTTAGTTTACTTCTGCATAACTAAGCTTTTTACCGGTCATTTCTTCATAATCCTTAACCATGATCTCCCAAGCTTTAGCGATATCTTCGTCTAAACCAAAGAGTCCGCTGCGACCTACGATGTAAATATCTGGTCCGGCTGCATCAATCCGTTTGAAGGATTTACGGTTGGAGGAACCATCCATTTCGATCACGTAATCGTACCCTTTTTCTTCACGCAATTCGCGGAGCGCCACGATCTTATCCAAGGTGCTTTCAATAAACCGTTGGCCAGCAAAGCCCGGATCGATCGTCATAATCGTAACCTTATCAACCAGCTCGATATAAGGGAAAATCGTTTCAATCGGTGTTTCAGGATTCAACACGATCCCAGCCTTCAAACCGGCGTCGTGAATTTGATCAATCAAACGAAAGGCTAAACCGTCTAATACCTCCGCATGCATACAGATCCATTCACACTGCAAATCTACTAGCTGCTGTACCCAAAAACTTGGGTCTGTCACCATCAGATGCGCCGACATCGGCAACGTGGTGATTTTCCGCAATTCTTCAATGAACCAAGGAGATAAAGTAATGTTCGGCACATAATGCCCGTCCATGATATCAATATGATAAGAATCTACCTTGTCATTCAAAAAGGTAATCTGTTCTTTAAACTTATCTAAATCCATCGTCATTAGTGATGGGGAGAATTCTACTTTTTTCATGTGTCGCCACTCTTTCCGGACTAAAAGATTTGAATATCTTCTAGATTGATGTCCTCTTCTTCTTTTTCAACCTGCATCGCTGCATCTTCTTCTGTCACATTTTTCTTGATTACGGCTAAGACAACTGCTGTTACGACCACGTTGACTAAAATCGCGATCACACCTGCCCATGGTCTCGACATCGTTGGAATCATCAGCACACCACCAAACGGAACGGTCGCATCTGCACCTAAGATCATTGTTGTTGCGCCGCCAGCAAAACCACCGATAGCTGTTGCTACGACACCCCGCACGATATCGTTCATAACTAACGGAATGACTCCTTCAACGATATTGATCACACCCATTGGGACCGCTGACTTCAAGGTTTCAACTTCTAATTTCGTGTAGATGTTTTTGCCAAATAATTTTGCGATGAAAAAGGCTAAGCCAAATCCAATTGGTGTTGCTGTATTCACTAACTGTAAAGCAGTAATCGGACCGTTCAATCCTTCTGCCTGCATCGTTAATACAAAAGCGAAAACCGTTTTGTTGATCGGACCGCCATAGTCAACACCGCTTAACAGACCGATCACACCGCCAAATACTAATAACGAAGAATTGCCTAAACCATCCAAGAAGTTTGTTAATAATGATGTTAATGCCGCAATTGGTGCCCCAATAATATAGACCATGATCAACCCGCCGATGATTGAGGTTAAGAATGGAATGATCAGCGTTGGCATTAACCCTTTTGCCCAATTTGGTAATTTCACATATTTTAAAATTGCTAATACTAGATAACCTGCTAAGTAACCACCTAAGATTCCGCCGATAAAACCAGCACCGATGGCATTTGCGGTCAAACCAATGATGAATCCGGGAGCGATCCCTGGTTTGCCGCCGATTGAATAGGAGATACCCGTCGCAATCACGACTGGCAATAAGCCTAAGCCTTTACCACCCATCGTTGCTAAGGCATCCCAAATTGTAAATTTCCCTTGAACCAATGCATCCTGACTTGAACCGCCAAAGGCCATTCCGATGGCGATCAAGAAGCCGGCACCACAGACGATCGGAATCAAATAAGAGATCGCCGTCAATAAGTGCCCTTTAAGATTTAACTCTTTAATTTTTTTCATTTTTCTTCCTCCATTTAACTAAGCGAATGCTTCAACAACATCTTCTGGCTTTTTCGCCTGCAACAGATTGCCCACCACTTCATCGTTGCCCAGCTTTCTGGCAAACAGCGACAATAATTTCAAATGGTTGGTCGCTCCGTCATTGTCATTACCCACCGCAAAGAGAATGATCCCCTTCACGCCTTTGCCATCTAAACTTTCCCAAGGAATTTCCTCTTGATTGATCCCGATCGCTACGCCGACCTTGTTGACATAGGCGCTCTTTCCATGAGGGATTGCGATATAATTTCCGATACCCGTTTGGCCTTCCGCCTCTCGTGCATAAATATCTTTGATAAACCCTTCTACTTCAGAGATATAGCCATTCCTCAGTAATTGATTCGCCAGATCGTTCAAGGCATCATCCTTGGTCTTAGCGGTCATATTGGTTTTGACGATGTCTAAATCCACAATGTCCTTTACTTCCATCTAAATTCCCCCTAAACCTTTTGAGCAACAACCTCTTGGGCTTTTTCAATCAATTTATTTGGTGACTTAACGGCGATTTCTGTCGGTACTTGAATGATTCGTTTGCCGTCAAAACGTTCTCTTCCGGAAATCTTTACATCGATTGCCAAGATTACGATATCCGCTTGATCAATCTCTTCTTGGGTTAATTCATTTTCGATCCCAATCGTTCCTTGCGTCTCTACTTTCATTTCACAACCCGCTTTTTTCGCGGCATTTTCTAATTTTTCTTGTGCAATGTAGGTATGGGCAATCCCCACTGTACATGCTGCTACTCCAACGATTTTCATCATTTATTCCTCCTATAAAATATGGTAAATTGCCGTTTCATTTTCAAGACTTAGTAATTGTTCAATAAAATCATCGTCTGCTAAGCGCCGTGTGAATTGGGCAATTTTCTTCTTCATTACTTGACTCTCATTGCTCTTCAATAGAATAGTAATTATCAGCTGGACTGCTGATGTCTTCTCGTCAAAATCAATCGGTTCTGCTAAACGGATCAGTAGGACCTGACTTTGTTTGATCTTCGGGCTTTCTAAATGCGGCAAGATTACATGCTCCGCGATCATGGTATTCCCGACTTTTTCTCGCTGCTGCAACAGATCAATCAATTCTTCCGACTCAGCCGAATTAGCGAACTCTGCAATAAAACGTTGCACATGTGCTTTGTCTTTAAATGGCTGGTCCAAGAAAACTTGGAAAAAATTATCGTTCATCATAAATCGCCTCGATTTTCTTTTGTAGTCGGGTTTGATCATCTCGTGTGAACATCGCATTGACTAACAAGGATGGGATAGGGATCATATCGCTGACACTGATTGTGGTTAAAATCAAATCGATGCCTGGATATTTTTCCGTAAAATGCTTTGCATCCCTTGAAGCTACGACATCAACAATCTCCAACTCAGGAAATTTCTTTTCGATCTTGACTCGCAGCAGCTCTGAAGTACCGACACCTGTCGTACACATGATCACCGTACGAATTGGTAATTGGTTCGTTTCAATGATTCGTGCGAAATACAAAGTGATAAAGCCATTCTCGTCTTCGTTGATCTTCGGCAGTTCAAAACATTGACTCACCTCATCAGAAACATCACTGACATCTGAAAAGATGGCTTCATAGGTCATTTTAATCTGATCCAACAGACTATTTTTTACATGAATCCCATGTTCCAAGCGATTAAGCATAGGCTTGATGTGATTCGCTAAATCAAGAAAGATCGAATCGCCTTTCGCCGAGATATTCAGCCGCTGACTCATGCTATCCAGATAAGTATTGGTGATTTCCACGACCTTTGAAGAAAATTTTGTTACTTTACTTAACGATCCTTGCATCCGCGATGAAGCTAAGTATTGATAAAGATAATAAACCTCTGATTCTGGCAGCTCGTTGTGCAAATACTTTTCAACATTTTTAATCGCGGACTTAGCGACCTGATAAAGCGCCTTGTCTTGCTCCAAACGTTCCTGTTCCTTTTTAGAAAGCGGACTCATTTCTTCGTTTGGAAGTCTATGGACCTTGCGCAAACGGCTGATTAAAATATACAAATGAGAAAAAATATTGACATTATAGGGATACGGGATCGTTAATTGCAATTGCTTTTCAATCAACTTCAGCTGGTCTAAGATAAACAGCACATCATAATTATTGAAGTTCAGTTCTGAATGATTCTTTAAATCATCGATTTCAATGATATTGTGCACCTGAATCAAATCAGCAATCGCTCGCCGCAGATTCGCCTCTTTCCCTAAAATCGCCAACGTCCGCTGCTTGCGTTCCAATTTCAACTCGTAACGCTGCAGGTGTTCAGCGATCACTTGCTCATCACTGAAAATGACGGACTCGCCAACATAATAATCTTCAAACAGGTCGTAAACATTTTTCGCATTCGGCGATGATAGCAGTAATTCCTCCATCACACGATTTCTACGCTCCTGCGGAGAATATTGACTACGCTGACTGGGTTGAATGTTTGCTTGGCTGATATATTTTTCGTAGTTTAATTTGTAGCCTCGCCCCTTTTCTGACTGGATCAAGCCCTCGCCATGTGTTTCATTGATTTTTTTGATTAGGCGATAAATTGTTTTTTGCGAAGTTTCTAGATGCTCCGCCAATTCCTCGGACGTGATATAATCATGTCGTTTCGTTAGAAGTAGTAACAGCCGTTGTTCACGATTTTTCTTTGCTCCCATGGCTATCAACCTCCCCTTCTTGTTTTTATCATAACCTGTCAGAAAGAAAACGCTTCACTCGTTTTTGACCGTTGCAACGGACAAAAAATAAAGCGTCTCACGTTTATTATAGTCAGGAAGCACTCCTAAAGCAGAAAATATTCGAATCCTTCACAAAAATTATCCGCGTTCGTCCGCATATCCAGAAAAAAGGCTTCACGGATTCTTTTTAAAGCCAGACTCACAGTAGTATCCTAGTTAAAGGCTAGCGAAAAAAACGTGAGGAATCCCCTCACGTTTTCTTCAATCCTATTCACTTACCAGCCACCAGAAGCGCCACCGCCGCCGGATGAACCGCCGCCGAAGGACCCCCATGAGGAGCCACCACCTGATCCGCTATTATTATTATCGGACCAATTATCAGAGTTATAATTCGATGCTAGATAAGCCGTTGTCAGGATATCGCCGTTACCAGAGTATAACGTATCGCCGATTAATATCCGACCGAACATTTTCTTTTCTGCAGAAGGATTTCGCAACAATCTTCCTTGAACGATCGCACGATTGACACCTTTTACTGACATTCCAATCAGCAAACCGCTTAATAAAATGTGGTAGAGTTCCGTATGTTTAACAACCCGTTGCATCTCATCGTCACCAGTAATCGAAGTAGTTTCCGTTTGATACTTTTTATAGTTTTCTTTGAGAAAAACACGAGCCCTCAATAAATTTACTACTAATAATAGACTGACAAAGACCAGCAAGCCTAAAACTACTACTCCTGTCCAGTGGAAGAACATCAATTTTGTCCGCTGACTTTCGACGTTTTTAATTTGCGAATCCACTAAAGCCGTCTTCGTATTCATAATTCCGAATACTTCATCCACAACCTGGCTGACCCCTGTATCGTAATCCTCATCCTTGAAGGCATCCACTACATCATCATTATTAATAATGTCATCGGCTTTACCATCAGGAATCAGACCTTCTAAACCATAGCCAACTTCTAAACGAAATTCTCGTTCGTCCAAGGCGATTAAATATAAAACACCATTGTCTTCATTCCTATCCCCAATACCTAATTGGTTGAAGATCTTATTGGCATACGATTCAATATCTTCTCCACGGGGCAATTCCGGGATCGTAACCACTTCTAATTGCGCACCATTGGTACTTGCTGCTAATTGTTTGTTTAGTTGATAAATTTTTTCCTTCATTTTCTGACTCAGCATATTAGCGTTGTCAGAAACAAAGATATTGTTCTTATTAATGGTCAAATGACCATCCGTTTCTTCAATTGCCACATCATAGTTGTTGGCTTTCTTCGGATATTCTTTCAAGTTAACCAAATTATCATTTAGAGCTGTTTTGAAAGATTTGTTAACTGTCACTTTTTTACCAGACAAAATGTCTTCTCGTTCCTGATTCAACTTCGTCAATTGCTGATCGTAGGCCGCCTTTTTATCTCCATAGCCATTGTTCGTAAAGAGATTAAACAAGCCAAACCCGCTGACTAGCAATACAACAATTAAAACTAGGGAAAAGACCCCATTGCGTTTACGTATCTTGCGATAGTTCTCAACAACCTCCTGATGGAGCCGTTCCCCTGAAGCACGCTGTTCCCTCTTCATTTTTTCTCACCCATTCTTATTCAAAACTGACGTCTGGGACTTCTTTCGCACCTTCATCAGCCTTAAAGTTCGCCTTTTTATCAAATCCTAATACCTTCGCTGCCATATTTCTAGGGAATCGAACCAAGCTTTGGTTGTAGTCATTGACTTGTTCGATATAGTTTTTCCGTTCAACAGAGATTCGATTTTCTGTACCTTCTAGCTGGACCATCAAGGTTTTTACATTTTCATTAGAAGCTAGTGTTGGATAGCTTTCTTGAATCACGTTCACCATCGTACCTAAGCTTTGATCAATTTGATTGTTTGCGTCATTTTTTTCCGATGGTGTCTTGGCATTGTTGTATGCCTTCCGTGCATCAGTAATTTCTTTAACGATCTTTTCTTCATGGTTCATACTGCCTTTGACACTGTTTACTAAATTTGGAATCAAATCTGCCCGGCGTTGCATCACATTTTCCACCTGCGACCATTTTGCGTCCACATCGTTTTCTGCTGAAGCCAATGAGTTATATGTCGTTACCAAGTATGCTCCGATTGCCAGAGCGATCACGACAATCCCAACAATGATACCTGAACCTCTTCGTTTCATTTTTATCCCAACCTTTTTCTGATTTATTTGTTATTTGTGATTGAGCTAATTATAGCATTCGGGTAGAGGCGCGCCTCAGACTTTCGACTGATTTTTTAGCTCAACGGTTGACAAAAAATCCTCCCGATTTTTTCCTTCATATATAGTACGAGAAAAAGTATTTAAGCTTTTTCTTTAAAGCCTTCGAAAGCGTTTGATTTTTAGTTAAGATACACTGGTCGGGCTTCGATATATCCTCGATACCCCTGTGGTTCTAATTGAATCCGTGGTCCCTCTTTTTCTGCCCATTGACAATTATTTATACTAGGATCATATGTATCGATCTGCTCCATCGCTGCTTCAATTGCTTCATCAAAACGTACTTCATCATACGGATCACCTTGAAATAGCAGCATCGTACAAGCAGACAGTTCAATTACATCAAAGCCCTCTGGAATAAGCCCTTGATAATCAAGCGGGACTTCTACACCTTGAGCATAAACGGATGTTTCTTCCGTTCGCATGCTTTCCGGTAGCCAAAGTCCTACTGGTTCATACAATGCCTCTTTGATACTGGCAAGAATTCCCCAGACATCACAACCGACTTCCTGTGCATATTCGATATAGGTTTTAGCTTTCTTGCCCCGCAATAAAATCAGCTTACGAGCGGGAAACTCAATGAGTCGAACATGTAGATTCTTCGATAATGGCGGTAAATCACTGCGTTCCTCGCCCATTAAATAGTAGCTTTCCACAGGATATGGGGTAAATAACGGGATTGGCGGTGTCTTCTTTTGATATGCCTTCGGAGTAACACCGAACTGTTTACGAAAAGCTCGTGTAAAGCCTTCATGAGAATCAAAGACAAAATCCAAAGCAACATCCACCACTCGCAGATCCTCATCACGCAAAACCAAAGCCGCCTTGGATAACCGCAGCTTGCGAATGTATTCAAACGGTGATTTATCCGTGTATTCCTTAAACATTTTGGCACAATGCCATGGCGAATAGCCGGCCTGCTGTGCCAAAACATGTAGCGTGATCTCTTCATCTAAATGTTTTTCAATAAATGTCTGCATGCGAGTAACCGCCGCAGTATGCTCCAAGTTTGCCATAATACCTCCTAATAGCTTTCAAATAATTCGACAAGTGCACAAGGAAGGTCAAGAAATCCTCCCGCTGCTCTCCTATACTTATGGTATCAACTAAAGGAATCTCAGTCCAACTTTTCCCAGTTTAATTAATGCAAAAGGAATGGCAGGTGAATCGAGATAGTATTATGAGCGAAAAGTGTAGTTGGATGACATACGGCTTGACAATCAGATTTATTTTTCTGGAAGAAAAATAAATACTTTAAAAGGAAAAAGGAGTGTTCCAAAATGGAAATTATCAAAAACAGCTTAGTACGTCACATGGAAAAATTATGTCAGGAAATCGGTCCTCGAGCGACTGGATCGGCAGGAAATAAAGCAGCAGTTGACTACGCAGCGGAGACGTTTCGTTCTTTAGGCTATGAGGTTCGATTGCAGGAGTTTCCTTGTATGGATTGGCAAAATAATGGCGCAGAACTAATTGTTGATGGTCAAACAGTGGAAGTAGCGGCTGCGGAATATGCGATGCCTTGTAATGTCAGCGGTGAGTTGGTTTGTGTCCAAACGATCCAAGAATTAGCAGCAGCGGATTTAACCAATAAGATTTGTGTTATGTATGGAGAGCTTTGCAAAGAACCGATTATGCCTAAAAGTATGGTCTTTTGGAATCCCGAAGAGCACCAAGCAATTATTCGGGAATTAGAACAAAAACAGCCATTAGCTGTGATTACTGTTAGTTTTCTTGAGGAGGTTCCAGTCCCGATTATCCAAGATGGCGACTTCAATGTTCCATGTGGAACAGTCAAAGGAGCTCTTTTACCTTCATTGTTAAATGAAAAAGCCGCAACCCTACGTCTAATGACAGAGCGCAACCCGGCCACTGCCGCAAACGTGATTGCTACTTTCGGTAAAGGAAAAAAGCTTGCTTACTCTGCTCATATCGACACGAAGCCTACCACATCGGGTGCGTTAGACAACGGTACCGGAGTCGCAGTTCTGCTGACGTTAGCTGAACAATTAATCCAAAATGAATTAGACAATCAACTTGAATTTGTCCTGTTTAATGGTGAAGATTATTATTCAATGCCCGGGGAAATGATGTTTATGGAACAATCGTTAAACCACCCGGAAGAATATGAATTCGCTATTAACGTAGACGGTGCTGGAATGCAAAATAGTACGGTATCCTACTCACTTTACGAATGTCCAGACCAACTAACCGAACAGCTGGAAAACTTTGCGGCGGATTATTCAACCATCGAAAAAGTCGAACCTTGGCCAATGGGCGATCATATGTTGTATGCTGGAGCAGGAATCCCGGCAGCCGCGATCACCTCAACGCAAATCTATCTATTAATGGAAGCGGTCATGCATACACCAAAAGATAACTTATCGATCGTCGACTTCCAGCGTTTAGAAGAAACCGTCATTTTCTTGAACAATCTGACCACAGCACAAATGAAGTAACTAAAAAACAGTCTGCCGCTTACCGGTAGGCTGCCTTTTGCGTCTTTCCGATTAATCGGCTCATCAAAAAACTGTAACAATTCTTCTCGTTATGAAGGGTCTTGCCGTTCATTTATTGCTGCTTACTCCATTCGTAAATGAATTCCCCACATTTCACAATATCATCAGAAGCGCTGGTTTTTCGTCGGATGAGATAAAAATTCCGCTTGTAGCTTTCGTCCAATCTCTGATGTGAAATTCCTGCTACCGCTCGTTCCGAAACTAATGAACAGCCAAAGCCTTGCTTCAATAAGCCCACAATCACTTCATTATTTTGGATTTCCATGACTGGACTGTCTATATCCTTTTCCTCCAAAAATCGTTTTGTGTAATAATAGACTCCGGATGTATTTTCTCTCACCAGCCATGGACCCTTTTCTAGATTCCCTGCTAAAACTAACTGATCCTCCATCAATGAAAAACGTTTAATAGTAGGAGCAGACAAAGGCTTCTCGATAAATCCCAGATCTACTGTATGATGCTCTACCGCTTGTAAAACCTCTAAAGAGTTCATCATTTGAACACTAAAACGAATATGCGGAAATTCCTGCTGCAATTGGATTAGAAGTGACGGCAAGACATAAGTGGCAAATGTATGGGAAGCCCCAATCACGCAACGAATAATCTGTTGTTGATTGGTTTGAACAGCTTGATATAAATTTTCCCAATCGTTCATTAAATCAACGGCCCGTTCATATAAAATATCTGCTTGCGGTGTTACTAACACTTCTTTTCTTCCGCTACGGATAAATAATTGTGTTCCAAATTCATTTTCTAATTGCTTGATTTGGGCTGAGACAGTTGGCTGGGAAATAAATAAAATCTCTGATGCTTTAGAAAAGTTTTTCGTTTCATAAACTACTTTGAACGTTTCTAACCATTTGAACATCGCAATCACTTCCATTATTTTTTTCTATTTAAGGTATTATATCAATAAATTATAATAATGGAAGATATCGGTTATAATTTATCATGCAAATGAAATACCAATGAAAATCAATTGATTTTTTACGTAAGAAAAGCTTTTTAATAACAAGAACTATCTAATTTTCGGGTGGTTTCACTTGCCCAATAAGTAGTTACCCTTCAATTTTATAAGAAAGAGGTCTAACGATGTTTACAAATTTTTATGCTAAAACGAAACCGATTTTACCTGGCTTGAGCTTATCTATAGGAGTAGCAATCATTGCAAAACTATTCGCTTTGTTTTTACCTAAGCTTGGTGGTGCCACTTTAGCCATCCTATTAGGAATCATTTTGGGAAATACCTTCTTTAAACAACCAGCTCTAGCCGCTGGGACGAAGTTCTCAGAAAGCAAATTACTAGAATATTCGGTGGTACTGCTTGGGCTCACCGTCACCTTCCAAACGATTGGAGAAATGGGCTTCAAAGGGTTGATTTTTATCCTGCTAATCATGACTACCGTTATCATCGGGGCTTATTGGATCGGTCGTAAACTTGGGTTTAATGAAAAAATGGCTTTAATGATGGCTGGCGGAAATGCCGTTTGCGGTTCATCTGCAATTGGTGCGATTGCACCGGCGATTGAGGCAAACGATGAGGAAAAAGGTCAAATTATTACCCTTGTTAATTTACTAGGAACAGTAATGATGCTGACGCTGCCCTTTTTGGGAATGTCGCTATTCGGAGATGCACTATTAAGTAAAAGTGCACTGCTTGGTGGAACATTACAATCGGTTGGACAGGTTGTAGCAGGGGCAAGCCTGATTAATCCTGAAACAGTGAAATATGCGATGCTTTTCAAAATAACGCGCATCATTTTCTTAGTCGTGGTTGTTTTCCTATTTGAACGCAAAGCCAAACAGGATGACCTAGTAACAGTAAAAGGATCGAAGAAAAAATTTCCGATCCCTTGGTATGTTACTTGCTTTTTAATTTTCTGTGTCGTTAACAGCTTCGTTACTTTGCCTGCTATCTTTGATGAAGGAGCACATTTTATCAGTACTTGGTTCGAGACGACCGCGTTAGCCGCCATCGGTCTGCGTTTGGATTTTCGAAAATTTCTAAAAGAAGGACCGCGTTTCTTAGTTTACGGCCTTTCTGTTGGTGCTGTTCAAACAGTTGCTGCTTTAATATTCATTTTTGTTTTGCATATTTGATTTAGAACAACTAACCCGGACACTCATCGTTTTCGCTAGAAAAATGAGTGTCCGGGTTCATTTTGATATATTTTTCTCAATCACGTTTACTCAACAACCGCAATAATCTCAACTTCTACCAAAGCATCCTTTGGCAAGCTTGCGACACCCACACAAGAACGACTGGGTTTTTCCTTATCAAAAAAGCTAGCATAAATTTGGTTAAATGCTGCAAAATCAGACATGTTTTTCAAGAAGCAAGTCGTTTTTACTACCTTGTCGTAATCTGCTCCAACGGCTTTCAATACTCCGCCGACATTTCGTAATACTTGATACGTTTGGTCTTCAATCGTTTCTCCGACTAATTCTCCGCTTACTGGATCTAACGCGATCTGACCAGAAGCATACAGCATGCCGTTTACGACTTTTGCTTGGACATATGGTCCAATTGCTTGTGGTGCCTCCGTTGTTTCCACCGTATAGATTGATTCTTCTTGAAAGTTCACTTCTGTTACGTTATTTTCCAATTTCTCCACTCCTTTTTTTCATTACAATTAACCAACAAATCATTCAACCGAAACAAGACTATTACTCTGCCAAACTGAAAAAAGCATCTCACCGATTGGTGGGATGCTTGGAGAATCCCACTCAACAAATGTCAAACAGGACTTCAAACTGTTTTTCCAAAACAGATTTCAAGTCCTCAGTCTAATAATAATGATCATTTGTCTAGTAGTCGTCGCGTTCATAGAAATTCTCCTTTTAAAATTAAATTTAAATGGCAATTAAATTAATTTATGATTGTAATGATAACGGAGGTTCCATTTATTGTCAATGAGTTTAAAGAATTTTCTGACATTTCTATCTCACATTTTTGTAAGAAGATTGTTCGCTCAATAAATGGATGGATGGAAAAAATTTCGTTATCCTCTTGTTAAGAAAGAGAGGATTTTTTTATGAATAAAGGGATGAATGGTTTCCAGTTAAAAGTTTTAGGGGTCGTGACCATGGTACTCGATCACATTGCGGAGTTTTTTCTATTTTTAGGAGTGCCCATATGGTTTCATTGGATTGGTCGAATCGCCGCACCAATTTTTCTTTTTGAAAGTTCAGAAGGTTTTGTCCACACCCGTAATCGAAAAAAATATATGTTCCGTCTATTAGCAGGATATTGGCTGATGGGAATTATCAATATGATTTTGAATCGCTATTTTGCGGTTGGAGACGCAATTGTTATTAATAATATTTTTGGCACGTTATTCTTAGGCACTGTCTACATGCAAGCATGCGAATATATTAAAGAACGTAAAGTGGCTAAGGGAGTAATTTGGTTCCTTGTTCCAACCCTATTAAGTGTTTTAACAATCGGCCTGTTGTCTAGCGGATTGCTTGATTCTAAATTCGGCATGCTTTTTTTCCAAGCATTTAATTTACTTGTACCAACACTATTGTTAACTGAAGGCGGAATTCTATTTGTTTTATTAGCAGTTCTATTCTATCTTTTCCACGGCAAGAAATTTTTACAGGTTGCAGCACTTGTTGTCATTGCGTTACTAACCCTGATTTTCGGTGGCGGTATACAGCATGCGTTTACGATGAATTACCAATGGATGATGATGTTTTCAGCAATTCCAATCATTTTATACAATGGTGAAAAAGGTCGCAGTATGCGGAATTTCTTCTATATTTTCTATCCCGCACACATTGCAATTTTTGCCATTATCAGCTTTTTGATCCAACGCTAGACTTGACCTTCTCCATAAAAAGCTTTAAAATGCTTTTTGTGAATAAATCGTACAGATAACACGTCATGCGTGTCGAGAGAGAGGCGGTTTCTATTAATTTAGAAACCACCTCTCTTTTTGTCAGTTCTGCTTTTTGCAGTAAATAAATACAAGCAGATTCATAACCAAAAGCATTGAGCAGTTTAGCAGAATGCTATGCGCAATGAAAGAAGCGCCTGCCATTAGTGCTGCTTCTTACTCTGGCAAAATATATAATGGAGACGCCCGAATTTAAAGTTATTTGTCGAATTAAAGTGAGGTTATTATATGAAAGAAAAGAAAATCCATTTATTACTAGCTGTCCTTGCCACTGGGATCATGTCCTTTGCCGGAGTCTTAATCGAAACGGCCATGAATGTGACCTTTCCCACCCTGATCAAGCAGTTCGGAATCTCCACAGGTATGGTACAGTGGGTCACGACCATCTATCTCTTAGTTATCTCCATTATGGTGCCTTTTTCCAATTATCTATTGAAAAACTTTTCGATTCGAAAATTGTTTATCATCGCGAATCTTTTTTTCATTGCTGGATTGATGACAGATTTGTGGTCTCCTTCTTACAGTATTTTGTTAATTGGACGCTTATTGCAAGGGATTAGTACCGGAATTGCGTTACCCTTGATGTTCCACATTATCTTAAATTTCACCCCTATTCATAAGCGCGGAACGATGATGGGTGTGGGCACACTGACAACGTCCATTGCTCCAGCAATCGGACCAACCTATGGCGGTATTATGACTGCAAGTCTTTCTTGGCATTCGATCTTCTTATTTTTATTACCGATCTTAGTGATTTCACTAATCATTGGTCTTTATGCCATTCCAGAAATATCTATCAAAAAAACTGGTGCATTAGATATTGTCAGTCTCATTGGCGTTGCATTGCTATTCAGCGGACTATTGATGTTCTTAAATCAAATTGGAAGTTTAGCGAGTCTACTTTCATTGGCAGTTGGTATCCTTGGCTTATTAATCTTCTATCGGCAAGCGACACGGGGAAAAAATCCAATAGTCCGAATCACTGTTTTGAAAAATAAAGTCTTCGTACTATTTTTGTGCGGTTTTTTAGTTTGTCAGTTCTTATTATTAGGCATTTCCTTTGTCTTGCCGAACTTCGTTCAAATCGTTTTAGGTAAAGACGCCTTTATCGCTGGCCTGGTCATGATGCCTGGTGCGGCTGTTGGTGCGATCTTAGCACCGATCTCCGGTCGTGTCTTGGATTCATTCGGTGCGAAAAAACCAATCTTACTAGGCTTAAGCTTTGCCACCATCGGCTGGATCGCGTTGACTCTGTTGTTACGCTCGCCATTTTTACTTGGTTTTATTGCAGGACATGTTTTTTATATGATCGGTATCGGTTTTTCTTACAGTAACCTAATGACCACGGGGATGAATTTACTATCTGAAGATGAGTACGGCGATGGAAATACGTTGTTCAATACCTTGCAGCAATTCTCTGGCGCGGTTGCGACCGCGATGGTTGCGACAATCATCAATTTAGCACAGCAAGCCCAATCGAACTTTATCGCTGCCACCATTACAGGCTCACAAATTTCACTGTTGTTCTTATTGGCTTTATTGCTTGCCATCTTGATTGCTTGTTTGATTCATTTTCATAAAGTAGCCACTCCTGCTTAATGTTAAAGTAACGGGCAAATGTTCAGCCGATACTCGCTAGTTTTTATATCAAATCCTGCTAAACTTAACTTATCAAGTTTGGAGGGATACATCATGACATTAGGAACGAATTTCTTCAATGCACGAAAAAAAAGAGGTTTGTCACAAGAAGAAGTCGCAGAAAAACTCGGTGTAAGCAGACAGACGATTTCAAAATGGGAACTGGATGAAACTTTGCCTGACATTAACCAATCAAAGAAATTAGCCGTCACATACAAGATTTCTTTGGATGAATTGATCGAATTTGATCCGAATCTTAACGATATTAAAGAAGTGATTGCCAAAACGAGTGAAGAAAAACAAGCGAAAGTCGATTGGACGAATGTCTGGGCGGAAAAATACCCCATCTTAGCGACTTATCAAAAAGAAGTCGATTTGAATGACTACATCCCCAAAATAAAAGATATGCTTCTGCTTTTGAAAAAGAATTATGGTTATAACGATCAAGATGCCTTTTTAGTCTTGAAAGATATTCTGGCTCAAATTTGGAAGGATGCAAAGAAGCCGTGACGAGTGTTCGTCACGGTTTTTCTGTTATTCTTTGCATTCGGTCATTTCATTAGATGCTTCTGGTGATTCACTTTTCTTCACCTGCACAATCAAGAGAATCGCTAACAATACAATCACGGCTCCAAAAATAGGTGTGTAGGCGATGCCCATTTTCCCAGTTACTTGCGCTCCCACTGTCGAACCTAGTGTGATCCCGATATTAAAGGCAGCAATATTAAACGCTGAAGCTAAAGTAATGTCTTGCGGCACATATTTCTCTGCTAACTGTACAACATACAATTGCAAGCCTGGTACATTCATGAAGGCAAACAGACCCAAGAGCAACGCCGCCAGCAAACCTAGAATATTGTTTCCAATCAAAGTAGTCGCAAATAAGAATACAAGAGCCGCCATTAAAAGACCAAACATTTTAATCAACGAAGCCAACGGTTTTTCATTGGCAAGCTGTCCACCAATCGTATTGCCGATCGCCACCATCACTCCGTAAACAATCAAAATAATGACAACAGCACTAGCTGAAAATCCAAAGCCTTCTAAAATTGGCGACAAATACGTATAAGCCGCAAAGGTTCCACCATAACCAAAGGCAGTGATTAAGAAGGACATGACCAATGGTTTATTGGTAAAAATTCGAACAAAGCCCTTCAAGTCAACTTTACCGGGAATTGGCAACTGACGAGGCACTAAGAAGCTACTGGCAATTAAGCCTAACAGTCCAACCACTGCAATAAAGATAAAGGACATATTCCACGTGGTTTGTTGACCTATGAAAGTCCCCAACGGCACTCCGGTTACGGTCGCCACAGTCAAACCTGTAAACATGATGGCGATCGCACTAGCACGACGGGAAGGTTCTACGACATCCGCCGCGATCACGGTGGAAACCGACATAAAGATGCCATGAGCCAGCGCCGCTAAAATACGCCCCAGCAATAAAATCATAAAGGTCGGTGCAAAGGCTGCTAATAAGTTCCCACTAATAAACAGCAGCATGATCCCGATCATCAGATTGCGACGATTCCATTTTCCGGTTAACACCGTTAATAAAGGGGCTCCGATCGTGACGCCTAACGCGTATAAAGAAACGGTTAAACCGGCTTGAGCTAATGTGACATTGAAGCTTTTAACGATCATCGGCAAAAGCCCTACACTAATAAATTCTGTTGACCCGATCGCAAAGGCGTTGATTGCGAGAGCCAGTAACGTTAAGTTTGGTGAAATTTTCTTTTCCATGTTGTTCCTCCTTAGAATGGTTTCATGAACTCCTTCAGCTTGGCCAGTTCCACTTCGTGCTTCAGCCCGATTAGCGGATTGGTAGGCGTGACGACAATCAAAGCCAATTTTCGCCCTTTTGAAAAATGGTTTCTTAAATAAACGTTCGCTCTGAGCGATAAAGCTAGTTCATGAAACCAGCCATCAAAAAAATATTTGTAACCCACGAGAAGATACTATATACTGTTGATGACCTTTTGATAAGTACCCACTTTTTTGTACTATAGGTACCTTTCAGTAACTTTTGGATTATATCAAGGTTTTTAGGAGGAAATTTGTTTTGGAAAATCGTACATATATGATCGGTGTTGAAGCGACGATGGATGTCATCGGCGGAAAATGGAAGCCTATTATTCTATGCAACCTGCGCCATGGAGCCATGCGGCCTAGCGATTTGAAGCGCGGAATCACGGGCATCAGCCAAAAGATGCTGACGCAGCAGCTGCGTGAATTGGAAGAGGACAATATCATTGATCGCAAAGTCTATCAGCAAGTCCCGCCGAAAGTGGAGTATTCATTAAGCGACTACGGCCGCAGCCTATCAGATATTTTGGATAGTCTGTGCAATTGGGGCGAACAGCATGTCGCTCACCTGCAGGAACAAGGACAAGCTATTTGCTTGAAAGCCAATTAAAAAGGAAGTTGAGATGACCTCAACTTCCTTTTTATCTGATCAAAATGTCATCAGAAATCTCTGCCCAATGATTCGTTGGTCCGTGACCATGCCCAACGAAAATAGGTTGACTAATTGCGGCTTGAATAAATTTCTTTCCAATGATGATCGCTTCCTTCAAATCTTTCCCTTTTGCCAACTCAGCGGCGATACAAGCCGAAAAGGTATCGCCTGTTCCATGAGTATTGGCGGTCTCCATTCTCGGAGCGCTCATCCAGAAGCTTTCTCCTGATGCTAGTAAAACAAAATCAGCAGCCTCTTTATTTTGGCTATGCCCACCTTTAACAACAACGTTTTTCGTGCCCAAATTTTGCAGCTTCTTCGCCGCCTCGATCATCTCCTGATCCGTAACGATTCGCTGTCCGATGATCACCTCTGCCTCTGGTAAATTCGGAGTCACGATGGTAGCTAACGGCAATAGTTTCTCATTAATGGTTTTCACTGCATCATTTTGCAACAGGTGATGGCCGCCTTTAGCCACCATCACAGGATCTACGATTAAGGGACCGAAATCGACTTGCTTCAATTTCTTCACGACAGTTTCCACACGTTCGACATCCGCCAGCATCCCGGTTTTTGCCGCACCAATCGTAAAATCCGCGGCTAGAGAATCAAACTGCTCTTCGATAAAACTACTGGGAATCGCCATACTATCCTGCACTCCGTAAGTATTTTGGGCTGTCAATGCTACGATGATACTCATACCAAAAGCTTTTCGAGCTTGAAACGTTTTTAAATCGGCTTGAATTCCAGCGCCACCGCCAGAATCAGAACCTGCGATCGTTACGACTTGTGGTGTTGAATTGATCATACATGTTCCTCCAATACCTCTGCTATTTTTCCCCTTAGAGCCTGAACTTTTTTACCAACATTTTCCGCTAACATGATCTCACTAACAATCGAAACACCATCAATCCCTGTTCCGCGAAAATCAGATAGATTTTCTTCTTTGATACCGCCGATCGCAACACTTGGAATCGTCACTGCCTCATTAATCGCTTTTAGCGTCTCAATCGAAGTCAAAGCAGTGTCTTTCGTTTTTGTCGGGAAAATAGCACCAATCCCTAAATAATCCGCTCCTGCCTTTTCAGCCTCTAAGCCACGATCCACAGTTTTTGCTGATACCCCTAGAATTTTTTCTGTACCAATGAGCGAACGAACAATACCCACCGGCATCTCATCATCTCCGATGTGCACTCCTGCTGCGTCGACTGCCAAACAAATGTCAACACGATCATTAATAATTAAAGGAACATCGTAACGATCCGTAATAGCTTTTACCTTCAAAGCCAGCTCATAAAAAGCACCCGTCAACAAAGTCTTCTCTCGTAATTGAATTAATGTCACGCCATTTTGACAGGCTTCTTCAATCACCGCTAAAAATTGATCGTCGTGAAAATCATACCGACCAGTCACTAAATATAAGGTTAAGTCCACTGCATTTCCCGTCCTTTCACTTTTGTCCACCAGTTCTCCTCCATCAATATTGAAAGCTGATTCAACGTCTCTTGCCGGAAAGCGGCTAAACCGATCGTATCTCCTGCCTGCTCACCGCAAAGATTAAAATAGCTAACCGCAGTTACAGCCGCATCAATCGCTTTCATTCCGCTGCCTAATAAAGCTGCAATCAACGCGCCTACAACATCGCCTGTACCGGTAAAACGATCCAACGCAGACACACCATTCATTAAATGAAAAATACGTTCTTGATCGACAATAATATCTTGAGTACCTGTTGCTAGGAACGTGGTCTTCGGATAAAGAGCCGCTAACTTCTGCATAGCTTCCGATAATTCAGCAATTGCTTCCTCACTTTGATCTAGCTCACTACCATCCACTCCACGAGCTTGACTCGACAGCCCGCAAAAATTCCGTAGTTCAGAAATATTGCCTTTCACTACTGTTGGATTTTCCGCCACCAACGAACGCCCTACTTGATTTCGAACCCGACTGACGCCATAACCGACCAAATCTACCACCGTTGGCTTATGAACGCTATTTGCTAGTTTGCTCGCTGCCAACAGACTGGTCCCACGTTCTTCCGACAGATGTCCGATATTCAGCAGCAACCCATCTGTTTGTTGAAATAATTCCTCAAACTCCCGAGGATCAGAAGCCATAATCGGCTTTGCACCAACGTAAAGCAGTGCATTTGCGACCGTTTCACAGGTTACTTCATTGGTTATACAATGAACTAACGGAGCATTTTCTAATGGAAATCCCTTTGAAATATTCGTTTTGATCATCCAAACATCCTTTCACTTGAAAACAACCGCTGCCAGCGTTTAAAAATCGTTGTTTCCTGCAATTTAACCAACACAACAAAAGCAATCGCCGAACCAATCAACGTTGCTCCGACAAATCTCGGAGTGTAAATCAACCAGTACAACTCATTTTGACTCCCTGTAAACCAGACCATTACAGGATAGGATAAGAGTGAACCGATGATTCCTGTACCCACGATTTCACCCAGCATTGACCAAATCAGCCTTCCCCCTAAACGATAAAATAAACCAGCAAAAAATGCGCCAAATACTGCACCCGTCAACGCTAAAGGCGGAATCCCTAACATCGTCATCCGTATCAATGCACAGACTAACGCCATGACTGTTCCGTAAAATGGTCCTAGCAACACTCCAGCGATAATGTTCATCACACTGGACATCGGCGCCATCCCTTCGATCCGCATCAAGGGAGACAACACAACATCTAATGCGATCATTAGAGCCAATAACGTCAACTTATGAATTTTACTTTTTTCCACGACAAATAACTCCTTTCTACAAGAAACAAAAGGAGTAAAAGACAGAAAAACCCAACCAAAATAAAATGGTCGGGTACAATCAGTCAACTAGCTACATTTCCCTGCGACAGTTTTAACTGCATCAGGTTCCATGGGTATAATCTCAGCCAAAAAGCACCCCAAATGTTTCTCTTCAATTGATTGGAGTATAACATACTTTTTTTAATCCAACTAGCTTATAATGAGAAAAAAGGAGGACCTACTCATGCAAAAACCAGATTTTTCTGCCATCCATCACGTCGCTATCATCGTTTCAGACTATCAAAAGGCACGACATTTTTATGTTGATATTCTTGGTCTGCCAATCATTCGTGAAAATTTCCGACCAGAACGCCAAGATTATAAATTGGATTTACAGTTAAATGATGCGGAATTAGAGATCTTCGCTATTAAAAATCCACCAAAGCGTCCTAGCTTTCCAGAAGCAGCAGGCTTACGCCATCTTGCGTTCAAAACAACGGACATCAAAGCAACAGTCGCTTATTTAAATAGTCACGGTATTGATTGCGAGCCTTTGCGCACCGATGATTTTACTGGAGAGAAAATGACCTTCTTCTTTGATCCAGATGGCTTACCGTTGGAATTACATGAATAAAAAAGCAGAAAATTCTGCTTTTTTTGCGACCTAGTATCGAATATCTACTCTTTTTCTACCGGATATTTAATCGCATTCTTCTTCAATTTCTCACTAATGATCTCGTCAATATCAAAGTCCAAATTATCTGCCATCATGTAAGAATAAATCAGTACATCCGCTAATTCTTCCTTCAATCGCTCCGTTTGTGTCCTCGCTTCTTCGGAATCTTTCCACTGAAAAAGCTCTAATAGTTCAGCCGCCTCCAAGCAGATCGACAAGGCTAAATCCTTCTCATTATGAAAAGGACGCCAGTTTCGTTCATCGCGAAATTGATTGATTTTTTCCATACTATTATTATCCATACTCAACCTTCTTTCGCTACTATTCTATCATAGTGACCAAATTCCGTTTTTCTTCAAGCTCACTGATCATTTCTTGTATCCAACGTGTACTTTGACTAGTTAAAAAAGGATCAATTACGACTACGGGATAATCATTCGGCAAGCCTTCAGCTGAACCTGTAGTAATCAAGCAATCATAATTTTTCAACTCATAATGCAACTGAGCGATTCCTCCTGATAGATTCTCAAAATGATTGATTATGAAGTTTCCATAAATTGTATCAGAAATTTGTTTCGCTAAAAAGCTTTCTTCTGTAGGCGTCAAATCAGATAATAACAAAACTTTTAATAGTGGTTCTTGATTTGCCAACCATTCCATACACCTTTCTTCCATCGTAATCAGTAGATAGACATAGTTACGGATAAAATCTTCTTCCTGATACATCTCATATTTCGCTACAAATCTTTTTACTAAATTCGTTATTTTTTCTACACCGCGACTATACATTTTTGATGCTTCCGATAAAAACATAGTTCTGTTACGCCATAGTAAACAGACATATTGCCCTTGGGGATCATACATATAAAAATCATTTGATAAAACGGTCGCTAAATCAATTCTGCTTTGTTTTTCTAATCGGTAGCCTAGCATCTCATTGTATTCTTCCACGAGTTCATAATGACGCATAAATAGCTGCTGATAGTTTGCATTATCTGTCATAGCAAGTTCACGGTGTTGAAAGCTGAATACGATTGAATCAGAAAAAATTAACCACAGACCTTCCCTCACCATTTCTGGTGTTAATTCTAGATCTAAACCTTCTCGAACGGCTTGTCTTAGTTTCTTATACTCGATATCCATAGGCAAAAACAATCCTTCAGTCCGCAGCTCTCCTTTTGGATAACTATGACCATTTTTCACTCGCCAAATACTAATATAGAAATTATAAATCAAGCGCTTTTGAAAAACATATTTTTCATGAATTTGATTCACTCTGACAAACTCTTCTACATATTCTCCGATAATATGGTAGTGCTTCGTTGGTAATTTCGGCATCGAGCTTTCAAAAGCATTTTGTTTCTCACTGTAAAATCGATAATAAAAATTTCGGATTTCTCCTTCGTTTCCCTCTACTCGCAATGGTCGATAACATAATTCCATGCCCGCCAATGATAAGATTTTCTCTAGCTTTTTCAAATAACGCTGTGTATTTGAAGAACTGAGGTACAGTTTTTTAGCTAATGCAGTAATATTTTCGCACTCCTCATACAAAAGCTCTTCAATAATCTGGAATTCTGGACTAGTATTCAAAATATTCGCGTATAAATTCCCTAGACTAACTCTTTTCCCCACATTCAATCGATAAATCCCTTTTGTTTTCGTAATTTGAAAACTAGGATATTCATCATTGATCAACTCAATATCATTTAATAAAATTGGCAGCGAACAATTCAGCTCGCTTAATAATTGATCGCTCGACCACCCCTCACGACGATAATAGAGTCGTTCTAATAATGCTAATCGCCGTTTGTTGCTTGTTCCTAAAACTGAACGAAAATCCATGATCATTCTCCTCTCAAAAGAACGACTTGCTAGTAAACTCTCCCCTTTAGCTGACCGTCATCATCCGCCATTTCTTCATAATTTTTGTACTTTGATAAAAAAATGAAAGGCTATTGATCAATAAATCATTTTCTCAGTAATTTTCCATTTTTAAAGTAAAAGAAATATCAAACACTTGAAATATTCTAATGTTGTTAACAAATAATAATATAAATAGATGGTGGTGGCAATTTTTAGTCAAAATCATTCAAAATACGTAATTAACAGATTGATTTTTTTAAGATGAAGAGGAAAAAGTAAAAAAATAGTGAATTCAAATCAAATTAAAAAACGTTAAAAGCAATTTTAAAGGCTATTTATTTGTTAATATCATCATTTTTGTGCATTTTTCGTTAAAAAATTCATCGATTATAGGTTATCCCAATTTTTTTCAAAAAATAAAAAAGCAAGGGCTAAAGTAAGGACCTGACACAATAACCTGAAACGAAATAGAATTACCTCTTTATTAACTCAACAAAAACTAGACTGCCGATCTCCGATAGAATTTCGGAAATCAGCAGCCTAGAAAAATATTTTTTATTACTGTCTCAATCTTTTAGGTCAGTTCTTAAAGACCATTTGTCTTTATTTCTATTAATTCAGTGTTATAGTTATCCAATATAAAGGCTAATATTACATGATAAAAGTATAATCCCAGTACCAGTGATCAACAGTAAGAAACTGCCTTTTGACTATTAAGAATTCTTTGCCTCTAATCGCTAGCTAGAAGCCGTTTATGCTCACATCAAGTTTCACATAATTTAACCTGATATTCGTACTCTCTAAAATTTTTAGTTAATCAGCGCTAAATAATGGTTTTGCCAAAATTTTTCAGTCACAACCTTCTCACCATCATCAAACTTAAATTCACCTTCCGCTGGTACAACAATCTGCTCATCTGGCACATGGTAAAGCCGGCGTTGCCCCTTAATTGGAAACGGTTTGATACAACGAACATTCTCAAAAATCCATGCATAAGAATCGTCAGCCAATTTTTTTACATCGGTTAAATCAACAATACAAACAGCATAACCTGAAATGCAACCAGGAGTCTTGATAGCTGTCGAGCAGATTAATAAAGGTCCGCGATGATGGGTTGTCCATGATCGGTATTCCTCTTTCTTCTTTCCTAGTAGAATATCCATTACTGGCTCAGGATGAATCGAGATAGCTTTCAAATTGTTCGCCTCACTTTTCGCTTATTTATAGACTAGTTTATCACTTTATCCAAATTCTGATAAAAATAATTAATCGCTTTCATCTTTACTATCACGTTTAATTTTCTTAAAAATTTCCAGCCAAACGTCATCAAATACAATCACTTGAGTAGCAATCCTTTGATTTTCAACTCGATTCGCTACATTGCATAAAACGCGGGCTGCCGCTTCTTTGGGGTACTGATAAATGCCTGCGCTCAATACCGGTACTGCAAGTGTTTGTATATCATTTTCTCGTGCCAATTGGAAAACAGCTTCATAGGCTGAATACAATAATGTTTCTTCATCATGTTGGCCATCAATATAACGTGGACCTACCGCATGGATTACATACTTTGCTGGTAAATCAAAAGCTGGCGTTATCACGGCTGTTCCCGTAGGAGTTCCACCAATCTTAGCCATCGCTTGCTTCAATTTTGGACCAGCTGCCTGATTTAAAGCGCCGTCTACACCTCCACCAGGAATTAGGGCAGTATTTGCGGCATTCACAATCGCGTCTACTCGATTAGCAAGACGGGAAATATCGCCTAATTTTACTTCGATCATAAAAACACTCCTTGATTTTTTAGATGATGAAATACGCAATCATTCCTTTCTATTATACCAAGCTAACAAGAATCGTGGGAATAATAGAACCTAGATCATTACCTGACTCCTTGAAATGAAAAAACGAGTGGCTAATCCTGTTATTTACTTGCAGAATCAGCCACCCTTTTATTTTTTTATCACAAATGACACTTAGAAAATTTCTTCATGCTGTCTTTCAAAATCAGCCAAAATCTCTCGAACCTCAGCGGTTGACTTCGTATTCATTAAGCTCACCCGCAAATCATTTGCACCGGGGAATCCCTTAACATAGATTTTAAAGAAACGATGCAATCCAACAATCGAACGAGGAACCTGCTCCGCGTACTTGTCTTGCAAATCAAGCTGTAATCGCAGCAAACCGATTAATTCTTTCGGCGAATGCTCTTGCGGTTCTTTCTCAAAGGCGTATGGATTCTTAAAAATCCCACGCCCGATCATCAAGCCGTCCACACCATATTTTTCAGCAAGCTCCAGACCCATCTGACGATCTAAAATGTCTCCATTAATAGTAATCAATGTCTGGGGCGCGATCTCATCCCGCAGCTCTACGATTCGAGGGATCAGCTCCCAATGCGCAGCCACCTTGCTCATCTCTTTGCGCGTTCGCATGTGAACCGAAAGATTCGCAATATCTTGCTTCAATAAATGACTGATCCATTCCTCCATCTCAGCAGTGTCAGTAAAACCAAGCCGTGTCTTCACACTGACTGGTAGCCCGCCCGCTTTGGCCGCTTCAATTAATTCTGCCGCAACCTCCGGACGTAAAATCAAGCCGCTGCCTTTGCCACGCTCCGCGACATTCGGTACCGGACAACCCATATTCAAATCAATTCCTTTAAAGCCCATATCCGCTAACGCGATACTCATCTCACGGAAAAATTCTGGTTTATCTCCCCAGATATGCGCTACCATCGGCTGTTCATCCTCTGTGAAGGCCAATCGTCCACGAACACTTTCGATTCCATCCGGATGGCAAAAACTATCCGAATTCGTAAACTCCGTAAAGAAAACATCCGGTGCCCCCGCCTCTTTTACCACATGACGAAACACCACATCCGTCACATCTTCCATCGGTGCCAGTATAAAAAAGGGCTTTGGCAGCTCCGCCCAAAAATTATTCTTCATTATGTATACTTCCTCCTAAACATCAAAACAACGTCATTATACTAAGATTTTAAGGCAGAAGCAAAAATACAAATTCCTGACTAATGAAAAAACTATCCTTAGTGCAAACTAAGGATAGGTAATTTCATTAATATGTTCTTTACTATCATACCAAAGCTCTTCTGGTGAATAGAAATCCGTACCATTTAGAACTACTTCACCCGACTCTTTGATTTCAAACTGCGAACCGATCCAATTATAGGAATTATATTTTCCAAACATCAATGGTCCACGTTTCCCCTTTCCTCTACTTGGAGAGAAAAGATCAATCATCCCCTCAAAAAGATGCGATCTTAGATATCGAATCTCATCATTATCAAAAGTAATCCGTAGAAATCCAGCCATATTTTCAACATTTACTGCTTTAGGAACCTTACCTTCAGGATATTTTTTAATCGCGATCGACTTGTCCATGTTCTCTTCTCCTTTGATTTTAGAAAAGAAAGAAGCCAAAAATGACGGTTTTGACTTTCCTAAAAGTTTATCCGTAGATATCTGAAAATAGTTGCTCAATCGAACCAGCATGTCCAAATCAGGATAACTTTTCTTTCTCTCCCACTTTGAAACAGCTTGCGGAGTCACATTTAGATAATCAGCCAAATCCTTTTGCGACATTTTTTTCGCTTCTCTCAACTCTTTGATTTTAGCTCCGATCTCTACCATGAATATACCCTCCAGTATTCTAACAAACAATAAACCTTCTGTTGAAATCATAAAATTTGTGCTCAACTATTAGTTGAATACTTAAATTTTACCATTTTCAGAAGGTTTAGCTAAATAATAGTCACTGTTGATTGATCCATTAAAACAGCTGTTTAAAAAGCGATAATTATTTCAATATATCGATCAATTCTTTTTTTGCTGCAGCTGAGGCCGGTAAATAACTAAAGCCTACACCGATCAAAACCGAAGTCCCGATCGAAATGAATACCGTCATCATATCAGGGCGAACAGAAAACGGCAGTGCAAAGGACGCCCCAAAAGCAATCAGAATACCTAAAATATAGCCGATAATACCGCCGCTTACTGTTAAAACAATTCCTTCAAACAGAAATTGTAATTTGATTGATTTGGCATTTGCCCCAAGTGCACGCCGAATCCCAATTTCCTTTGTTCGTTCTGAGACCGAGATATACATCATATTCATTACACCCACACCCGCAATAAATAATGAAATAGCCGCTACTGCGCTGATAAAAAGAGTCATCTGATCTAGCATTGATCCTAGTTGTTTAATTTCAGAGCTTGGATCATAGCTTTGATATTCTCCTAGCGTCCGACTCTCACCATTCATGTTGAGCTGTTTTAATACCTTAGTCATTGCCGCTTCGTTATTCGCTTCCGCATTGAACTTAATCGCTAAAACGGAATGATCCTCTTTTTTTCCTAAATAGCGTGTGTACGTCCTTTTTGGAAAAAAGGCCAATGGTTCATAGTTTTGTGGTCCGATTTCACCCGAAGTATTTGCAGATACACCAACAACTGTAAAAACTTGACCATTTAAATCAAAGCCTTTATTCAATGCCGCTTCTTTTGAACCAAAAAGCTGTTTTGCTACAACCTCATCAAGAACGACAACCTTATTCAAGCTATCACTGTCCGCTGCATCCAACTGACGTCCGTTTAAAATAGATAAATTTGTTTCCTTCGTCGGATTAACGGTCATTGACAGCTTCGTATTCTTATCATAAAAATCCACCGTTGGATTACTATCTTTTTTCGTTGCTTTATAATAAGAAACATTCTTTACTTCCGGCAAGTTTGCAACCATATCTTTATCAGTCTGCGAGATACCGCTATTGTCACTGACCAAATTATCAAAATCATTGTATTTAATATTGATGTATTTTGTTTGTCCTGTTTCATCTGTACCAGTTGTCTCAGATAAAATGTTTCGTTTAAACCCATTTCCTAAAGCAACGATCGTGATAACTGCGGCAATCCCAATAATGATACCCACCATCGTTAAGAAACTACGACGTTTATTTTTAAAAATGGAGCGAAAGGCGGTCCTCCAGAGTATGTACTTTCTCACGACTGCAGCACCTCCTCGATCATTTTCCCATCTCTGATTTTTAATAGCCGATCACAGTAGACAACTGTTTCAGGATCGTGTGTTACTAAAATAATTGTTACACCTTCATCGTTAAGCTGCTTGAATAGCTGCATGATTTCATCTGTTGTGTGGGTATCCAGTGCTCCGGTTGGTTCATCTGCAATAATAAAATTCGGCTGATTAATCAACGCTCGCGCTATTGCTACTCGCTGCTGCTGTCCACCAGATAATTGCTTAGGAAGCTGATCCAGTTTTTCTGATAATCCAACTCTTGTTAAGGCGTTCTTCACTTTCTTTTGTGTTTCATTATGTTTAGCCCCTTTATATAAAAGAGGCAGCTCAACATTTTCAGCTACTGACAAATTTTCAATCAAACTAAAATTTTGAAAAACAAACCCTACAGAGCGATTGCGAATCTCAGATAATTCTTCATCCTTGAAATCTCCAATTTCACGTCCATTAAATAGATACCTTCCGTCAAAATGACGATCAATAAATCCTAAAAGATTAATCAATGTCGATTTTCCTGACCCAGAAGGTCCCATAATGGCGACAAACTCTCCTGCAGCAATTGAAAAATTGACATCTTCTAAAACAGTTAACTGTGTGTCCCCGGTCTCATAATATTTATACACATGCTCCAATTTAATCATTCGCAGCTACCTGAATTTCCGAACCGTCCTTTAGCTCATCATCTGGATTTTCAATGATTTTATCATTGGCTTTCAATCCTTTTTGTACTATATTATGCCCACTGACAGTTACTATTTGAATCGTTGTTTTCTTGACCTTGCCATTTACATATCTATAAACATATTGTTCATTTTTTGTTTTCTTTATCGCAGAATCAGGCAACAAAAGCTGCTTTTGCTGCAAAGTTACTAAAGTTGATAAATCATCTGTCCAAGGAAAGTCCCCTTCTACAATAAATTCGTAGGAAGCGACATTGCTGTTGTCCCCGCTAGTTGGTAACGCACTAGTAGCAATACTTTTAATCGTTCCGTTAACTTTTTTATCATTGCCGACCGTCGTTACTTGAACTGTTTGACCAGGCACCAATTTGTCTAAGTCATATTCCGTAACAATTCCTTTGACCTGCTTCTCTTTGCTAGATACCGTTACTACAGGAACTTCAGGACTGCCTTTTCCTTTTTCATCCACCGAGGCAATCCCCGCAATTTCTGAACTGACTGTCGATGATGCTTGTTTCTGTTGTCCAGCTAATACATCTTTAGCCGATTGAACATCCTCATAAGCACTTTGTACTGCAAAACGTGATTGACTCAATTGATCATTCGCTGTTTGCAATTCTCCCTGCTGCTGTTTTAACTGTTCATTTAAAGCCGTCTTTTCTTCTTCTTTTGCTTGTGCCATTTTTTGCTGTGTATCATTGATTTGATTGGTAATTGTTTGTACTTGTCTTTCATTTGCCGCTACAGTCGCCTCTGCTTGTGAAGCATCTAATGAGCTTTTTTCTACCGCATGCCGCTGTGAGACTGTTTCATTTTCCACGGCTTCATTCTGATACTCAATTAATGGCGTTCCGATTGCGACCTCTTCACCGTTACTTACAGGAATATTTTTAATTCTCCCTTTATTTCCATCAAAAAAATAGAGCTGCTTCTTAAGTGGTTCAACTTTACCTTTAAGTTGTAACGGATCAGCTGCTTTTACTGTAAAGACATGATATGGCGATTCTTTCTTTTTAGAATTTAATGCAAAAAAGCCACATCCGGCTAACACTACACCGATCACTCCGACTAACATAAGCTTCGTTTTCTTCTTCATAAATTTCCTCCAAATAAACTTTCTATAGTCAGTTTACAAGGTCAGAAAATTTTTCAACATCGAATCAACATAGTATAAACTAACAAAAAAGTAATGCCGAAAAAGTTTCTAAGTCTTTTCATTTATAAAGCTAAATATACTTGTGAGACTGATGCGAGCTTTTATAATTAACAACGAATTATAGGTTATGCGTTGATATCCAATTGTGTTTTATTTAAAAATTTAATTTATGAATTAAAAAAATTAAAAAGAAGGAAAAAATATTTAGCCTATTTTTGATACTGTAAGATTGCAGTAATAACAAAGAAATAAGGCGAATTTATTAATAGATGATTTTAACTAATCCCTAAATATTTATTCGCTGATAGGAGTGGTATTTATGGCAAGAATATTAATCATAACAAAAAATTTAATGGTTGAAAGAGATTTGCAAGCAATCCTACAACGTTCAAATGATGAAGTATATTGTTCTTGCGATTTATTAAATGATGCTCAATTTTTTCCACAAATTATCAAGTATTTCTCATTGGTCATTTTTAGTGACACTGTCTCTACTTTAGATATTTCGAAGTCTTATGCCTTCTTCAAGAAAAATGGTTTGTTTATTTTGAGAAAAGGAAATAAAGAAGATCTAACGAAGTCAGAATTTTCTCATTTGATCAATGTAATTGATGATTGGATTGAACCTGAAGCAACGGATATGGAGATCACGGAAAAAATTGCTAAACTCGCAAGCGAACAGGAACATACAGTTTTTGCTGCTGGAAAGAATCATAGCTTACAAAAAGAAAAGAACTCTGAGCTATTCTTTTTCAGTCTTTCTTCAAACGAAAAAAAATTATTGTACCATCTCTATGACTATCAAAAAGATGGGAAAGTGCTCTCTCGAGAAAAGATGTGCTCTTTAATTTGGGAGACAGAAGCAACAAGATCCAATTTATGCCAGCTTTCTAACTTGGCCAATCGAATCAAAAAGAAACTAACTATCTATCAGTTTCCTGATGGCGAATTGACCACGTCTTGGAATAAGGGATACTTTTTAGGTGACTTATTATTTAGTGAAATAGAAAAAAATATGAGCTAACTAAGTCTAAGAGGCTTGTAGAAAAAGTTGATTACTCACCTCATCTTCACCATAACAATAGAAGGATGCTTATTTTATTAGGTTTAACAATATAAGGAGACAGTTCATTGATAGACAATTTTATAGAAAAAGATATCCTGCGCAGAGTTAAAATCACTTATGTACTATATGAATGTAGACAAATAAAAATAAACGAGCTGGCCACGAATATAAATACTAGCTTTAACACAATCAAAAGGGATTGTTATACGATCGCCTCTAAATTAGAAAACGACTTAGTTTCCTATAAAATATCCCGATCAGAATTATCCTTTCAATTTAAACCGGACACTAGCTGCTATGAGTTGGTTCGTAAATTATATTTAGATTCACTTTTTCTGAGAGTATGCTACCGATACCTTTTGGGAAAAAATAATTATACTTCAATCTCTGAGGATGAATTTATTTCAGTGACCAAAGTGTTCAATTTAAAAAAGAAGTCTGAGAGATATTTTCGGCAAAGTTTAGGACTCAATTCTGAAGGAGAAATTGACTTCGATAATAAATTGAAAATAAGGTATATTTTTTTAGCTATCTGGATGCGGGGAATTGGCATTAGTGAGCTTAATAAAAATCCGCTCTTCTTCCAATCTGAAAAAATTGCGCTTGCTATAAGTGAGCTTTTAAAAAACAGACTCAGTAAAAAAAGTCTGCTTTATCTGCAATACTCAATTTTTTTAAGTCTTACAAGAAGAGACACTCTAATGATAGAAGCCGAAACGATTGCGTTTTTGAAGACAGGAATTATTTTTAATAGCATCAACACTTGCTTTTTACAGCAAAACGTAGAGATGGATGATCAAAATTTAGCATTCATTTCTTTTGTTTATAAAAATTTGCCTTACAACCCAGAAAGCTACCGATTAATTGAAGTAGACTATCAATACTATCGTACCCGTTTAATCAAAAGTCATCCTTCTGTTGTTCAGCTGATCAGAAATTTCGAGGCAGGATTCGAAATGAATCTACTCGGGGAAATGGAATTTGAAAAACCCTTGATGGATTTAGTCTATACCACCTCTTTCGGAATTAATGAGTTTTTACTTAACCAATACTTTTTTATAAACAGCAATGATTTCCATATAAAAGAAAAAGTAAGTAAAATCATATGTGCTTGGTTAAAAGAATACTTTTCAAATACTATCACCATGTCTGAATCAATCATTTTGCAGTTTTGTCAACAAGTCATGCCGCTTTTAAAAAAAGGTGAAAAAAAGAAGATTCCCATCATAATTGTTGCTAAAGATGAATACTCTCATATGTTGTTTAGGAACAATATTAACAAGATCATTTCAGAAAACTATTTTTTTATCAATGATGAGATTTATTATTCCATCGACGATATTCCTGAATTATTTTTTAACATTCATTGTTTTATCGTTTGCGAACGTTGCTTACTAAATCAAGAGCGAAAATTTATTCTTCCAATCTCCATCAATAACTTGACCAACGATTTAAAAGATATCTCAAATTACATCTTCACATGCGTTTTGACAAAATAATTATACGCGACACTACTCCATCTGAAACGAAAATACTTTTAGAAAAAAAGGACCTTTAAATAGAAAAAAGACACTTCCCAATTGGAAAGTGTCTTTGAATTTCTGTATAAACGAATTAACGTTTTGAGAACTGTGAAGCTTTACGGGCTTTCTTAAGACCTGGTTGGCAGTTCAACTGTGTTATTTTAAATCAATGAATATCAAAAATGCTGATTTATCAGTATTTTTCGCCTCAAGATTTGTACTGGATTTCAGTCGATTTTAGGCACTCGTAACCACGATTCGTAACCAATTTTGAACGTAAGACAATTTGGTTACGACAAATTCAGAGCATATCAGTATCTACTACACTTCTTTTTTATCTTTCCATTGAAGAAACTGCATGGTAAACCCATGTGGTCTTTTTAACGTTGCAAAGTCAAAGATAAAAGAACAAATCCTCCAAATGTTAGGCGCTCTTTGCGGAGGGGTTCGCCTCAAGCGAATTCCCCTTCGTAAAGAGTTCGCCTTGAACACGAGTGGGCGCTAGCCCGCGAGTGTTGTTTCACCCCCCCTATCTAACAGGGGGGTACAAAAACACGAAAAACAATCGAAAAACTACGTACAAACACTGTTATACCAAGGAAATAAGCACTTATTGACAAGTGTAAACTAATTTAAAAAAGTTCACACTTTGTTTTCACTGGTTTTAGCGAGTTTCAAATAGTGTATTGAGCTAATATTTTTAGTTATGCAAGTTTCAATTAGCCTCATTGAATTTTAAACTACCGATTTTGTGCTTCTATTAATGGCCCGTGAATCGTATTACGATTTGAATTCATTTATTAGCTGATACTTAGTCGAACGGCCTTGCCCGACTTTTTGAATCTTATTCTCTGTTTGTAGCCCAGCCAAGGCCCGTTCTATCGTTCGCTGGCTAATATCCGGCAACAAGTTCTCCATGTCAGCTCTGCTTAGAGGTTCAAAAGACTTCTCTAGTTCTTCTACTACCCGCTCTGCTGGTGTTAGCTCCTGATTGATAATAATCTCGAAACGCTCTGAGAAGTTTTCATAGGCTCGCAAAATGATTCCCACAAGATAGCGAACAAACGGCGTATAGTCTTGTTCATTTTCCAACCATCCCACAGAACTCGCCTGTAACGCTTCATAGTAAGTTTGCTTCGATTCTTCAATCAGCATCTCAATACTGGTGTACTTGCCGACTAAATAGCCCGACTTGTACAGCAACAGCAATGTCAATAAACGAGACATCCGCCCATTTCCATCACTAAATGGATGAATTGAGAGAAAGTCTAAAACAAAGCAAGGAATCAGCAGTAAGGGATCAATCTCAGCCTTCTGAATGGCTTGATTGTATTGGTAGCACAGCTCATCAATTAAATCAGGTGTCAAATATGCAGGCGCTGGTACAAACCGAACTCGCTCGTTACCATCTAAATCTTTTTCCGTAATAACATTATCGCCACTTTTAAACTTACCTTTGTAACTTTTAGCCGAGTAATTATATAGATTTTTGTGTAACGTTAAAATATCGTTGGGCACGACGCGAATATACTCGTAACTATCATGAATCAGTTTCAACACATCTCGATAACCGGCAATTTCTTCTTCATCCCGATTACGAGGTTTTACTTTTTCCGCTACGATTTGCTTCAAGCGGCCATCTGTTGTTGCAATTCCTTCAATTTTGTTGGAAGCCTCTGTACTTTGAATCAAAGCCAAGTCTGTCAGTTTGCCTAAAATCTCTGGTTTTGTGGCAATATACAGTTCTTGTTTCCCCTTATAATCATGAATCTTGGTCAGCATATTTAGCAAATCATGACTAAGAGAGAGCTTTTTCAACTCATGATAATCAAATTCTTTCACCGCCATTCACCTCTTTTCTCCGCCATTTTATCTTATTTGGCGGAGAAAAACAAATAATGGCGGAGAAAACTATATTTCATCATCACATTAGTTTTACTATTCAAATACAAAAAGCCCTAAAAGTATTTCACAAATTCAATTCAAATAAACTAAGTTTTAGTGAGCTTCGATAATCCAATTTCTTTTAACTGGTAGATTTTTTAGGAAAAAGAGTAAATTCTACGTAAGAGCTACAATTAAAGCTCTAAATGTTGATATTGCTTTTATCAGTTGTGACTGATCTTCAAAAAAACAACTATTCGATGTTAATTTGTAGCTTTTAAATGGGATATCATTGTAAAAGCATTAACTTCTTAACCCTCTACCTGTATCGACTAAATAGTAACAAATAGAATAAAGAACAACAATAAATAAAATAAGTATTGTAATCGACATAGCTATTGGTACATCGGTTGTTCCTAAAAATCCATATCTAAACGCTGAGATCATATAAACAATTGGATTTATTTTTGAAACACCTTGCCAGAATGGGGGCAACATCGATATCGCATAAAATACTCCTCCTAGATAAGTTAACGGCTGTAAAACGAAGGTGGGTACGATCGATACGTCGTCATAAGATTGAGCAAAAACACCGTTTATCAAACCAGCTAATGAAAATAATATTGCAGTCATTAATAACGTGAGAATAACAATAATCCATGAATGAACATTAAGTGGCACAAAAAATAAGGAAATAATCGTTACAAGTGATCCTACGAGAATACTTCGTCCTAACCCACCAATAACAAATCCCCAAATGATGATATGTGTTGGTACTGGAGCAACTAATAGCTCTTCAATATTTTTTTGGAACTTTTGAGAGAAAAAAGATGAAGATACATTAGCGTATGAGCTTGTGATTGCTGACATCATAATTAATCCGGGTACGATAAATTCCATATAAGTGAACCCACCCATATCTCCAATTCGGCCACCAATCATTTTCCCAAAAATGATAAAATACAACGATGTCGTTATAACTGGTGGCACCAGAGTTTGTACCCAAATACGTAGATAACGGTTAGTTTCCTTAATAGCAAGACTTTTTAAAGCAGTAAGATAAATATCACGCATTGGTTTCCTCCAAAAATCTTTTTTCTTCGGTGATTTTCAAAAATAACTCTTCTAAACGATTAGATTTATTCCGCATCGATAAAACTTTCATCCCTTGATCACTGAGTTGATTAGAAATATCATTTACTCCTTGATTTCGTTCAACTTCCACTGATAAAGTCAGATCGTCTTCTAAAGAATACGTATATCCTTCTATCTTAGGAACTGCATCATGAGGTGCTAGATCTAAAATAAATGTTTCAAATTGTAATTTGGATAGAAGTTCTTTCATACTAGTATTTTCAATCAATTCTCCTGATTGAATGATCCCTATGTGTCGACAAAGCATTTCAGCTTCTTCCAAATAATGAGTGGTCAAGATAATAGTGGTTCCATTTTCGTTTAATTCTTTTAAGAAGGACCACATTTCACGTCTCAGTTCAATATCCACCCCAGCGGTTGGTTCATCCAAAATTAATAGCTTTGGTTCGTGCATTAGTGCTCGAGCGATCATCAGCCGGCGCTTCATCCCGCCAGAGAGCATCCGAGCACGTTCGTTACGTTTTTCCCATAAATTTGATTGCTTCAAATACTTCTCACTGCGCTTCAATGCTTCTTTTCTCGGAACACCATAATAACCTGCCTGATTCACTACAATTTGTTGAACAGTCTCAAATGGATTGAAGTTGAATTCTTGTGGTACAAGACCAATTTGCTGCTTTGCTCTTTCTAAGTCTTTATCAAGATCGTAGTCGAAAACTTTTACCATTCCAGATGTTTTATTGAAAAGAGAAGTAATAATACCAATGGTTGTCGACTTCCCAGCACCATTGGGCCCTAAAAGGGCATAGAAATCACCCTCTTCAACCTGGAGATCAATTCCACGTAATGCCTCAACACCTGTTCCATAGATTTTTTTTAAATTCGTTATTTCAAGTGCATATTCCATATACTTTTTCCTTTCGTAAAACAATTCTTAAATTAGAAGTCGCTCTAACTTTTATACTGTAAAAAGGCATGTGGTCAATTGACCACATGACCTTATTTTTTCTTACTTTGTCTTTCTTTCCTTTTGGCCAATAAATAGAATACCAAAATTAGCGTAATAAAGTTGATAAATATTCCAATACTAATTGGATAATTTAGTAATTTAGCTAGAATAAATGCCAGTGACATCCCAAATAATCTAGCAACGGCTCTCTTTTCTTCAGACATAAATTATATTACCTCAGCAATTTACTATTTAATCAATATTCTCATAAATTTCTTGATAATTTTTGTTTCCTCCGGAAAGATTGTACACGTGTTTGAATCCTTCGTTTAACAGTATATTTTGTGCAGCATTCCCGGTAACACCTTTATTACAGTACGTAATTGTCAAAACATTCTTGTCTAACTCATCGTAGCGTGTCCTCAAATCAGATAATGGAATATGAATAGCTCCTTTAACCTTTGATTTTTCGAATTGCTTTTTGGATCTTGTATCAATTATCTGTAACTTTTCTTTTCTGTGTTGTCGTTCAATTAACTCAATCGGGGACATCAAAGGCGCTCTTCTCTTCACCGCGTTATCTAAGGCCATTCCAGTATAATGAACGGGATCCTTGGTTGTTGAAAATGGTGGTGCATAAGCTAAATCTAAATCAAACAGTTCTTCCGCCAATGCTCCAAAGGAAATAGCCGTAGCAAGCACGTCGATTCTTTTATCTACTCCGTCATAACCGATAATTTGGGCACCCAGAACTCTACCGCTGCTTTTATCTGCTATTGCTTTGATGACCATTTCTTTGCCATCCATGTAATCAGGTTTATTTGGTTTTATATTGTATAAAACGGCAACTTCTAATCCTTCTTTAAGAGCTTCCTTTTCAGTAAGACCCGTTTGTGCAATGGCTAAATCAAAAAAGCGCAAAATACCGGTTCCTAATATTCCTTTAAATCGTAAAGAGCCACCAGTAATTGTGTCACCAGCAATTCTACCCATCTTGTTCGCAGTCGAAGCCAAGGGACGATAGATTGGTTGTTGAGTAATGCGATTGTAGCTTTCTGCTACATCCCCTACTGCATAGACATTTTTCAAATTGGTTTCCATTCTATTGTCTACTTTAATTGCTCCCGTTTTGCCCAACTCTATTCCTATGGTTTGAGCCAATTCTGTATTTGGCCTTACTCCTGTTGCCAATACAAATAAATCGGCTGATAATTCATTCCCTTTTGAAGTCTTAACAGCAGTTAGTTGTTCTTCACCTACTAATTCAACAACCGTTTCTTTTGGCCTAAAATCAATCTGTTGTTTTGCTACTTCGTTCTCTATTCTTATAGCCATATCCCAATCTAAATGAGACATTGGATGGTTGCCTCGTTGCAGTAACGAAACAGCTATTCCTTGTCTCTGTAATTGTTCAGCCATCTCTAACCCAATATATCCAGCACCTACAATAACAGCTTTTTCTACTTTATTAGTCTTAATAAAGTTGTGAATATTTTTACCACTGGAAACATTTTTGATTTGAAATACATTTTCAAATTGTCTATTAGAGAATATAGCCGGTGTATTGTAAATTGAACCTGTTGCAAATACTAATGCATCATAATCATCTGAAAACGACTTTCTAGTAATCAAATTTAGTCCGTAAATACGTTTCTTTTTATGGTCAATACGTTGTACTTCATGCGAAGTATGAATATCTACGTTGTATCTCTTTTTGAACCACTCAGCATTCCGTGGAGTCAATTCATCGAATTTTTCAACTTCTCCTCCAACAGCATATGGAATTCCACAAACAGAATATGAGATGTCGATATCTTTATCATATAGAATGATTTCCGCTTCTTCTGTGTTCCTTCTCGCTTTTGCAGCAACACTTGTTCCTGCTGCAACAGACCCGATGATTATTATTTTCATACTATGCACCCCAACTACTCATATAGATTTTCAATTTGGTTAGTATCACCTGACTTAACAAACCATGACTTAGTATTGTTGGAAATCTTTACTAATAGCAACATGATCGGTACCTCAACTAACACTCCTACAACTGTTGCTAAAGTCGCGCCAGACTGTAGGCCGAAAAGTGAAATCGCAACAGCAACCGCTAGTTCAAAGAAATTGCTCGCACCAATCATTCCAGCTGGTGAGGCAATCTCATGAGGCAACTTCCAAAACCTTGACCACCCATAGGCAATAGTAAAAATTAGTAGCGTTTGAATGGTTAGTGGAATTGCAATTAATAAAATATGAATTGGATTGGCTAATATTTTTTCACCTTGAAAAGAAAAAATAATAATCAATGTTAGCAATAATCCAATGATTGTAACAGAGTCAAATTTCTTTAAAAAGACATCTTCGAAATAGTACTTACCTTTATTTTTTATTATCATTACTCTAGTAACGAAACCTAGAAGTAGTGGCACTACTACAAAAAGAACTGTAGATAATAGCAATGTTCCCATTGGAACAACAACATTGTCCACACCAAGTAGAAACGCTACAATGGGTGCGAATAGAATCAAAATAATTAAATCATTGATCGCTACTTGTACCAGAGTGTATGCTGCGTCACCTTTCGTTAGATAACTCCATACAAATACCATAGCTGTACAAGGTGCAGCACCTAATATAACAGCACCAGCAACGTACTCTTTTGCTAATTCTATAGGTATAAGATTCTTAAAAATCACATAGAAGAAAAAAGCGGATATAGCATACATTGTAAAAGGTTTGATTAACCAGTTTGTCACGCAGGTAACAACTAATCCTTTAGGCTTTTTGGCTGCACTAACAATACTAGTGAAATCAATCTTCAACATCATTGGATAAATCATTAACCATATCAAAATTGCTGTAGGTATTGATACCTGATAATATTCAAACTTACTTAAGGTGTCAGGAACGCTCGGCAAAAATTTTCCAATTAGCACCCCAATAACCATACACACAATTACCCATAACGTCAGATATTTTTCAAAAATACCTAATCCTTGTTTTTCATTCTCTGAACTCATTTATTTCCTCCTAATGGCTTGCGCCTTCTTTCGAAAAATATTTTTGTTTAAATTTTAAAGCAACATTCACTAAAGCAATTAAAACTGGAACTTCGACCAAGGGGCCAATAACCGCCGCAAATGCTTCACCCGAATTGATCCCAAATACACCTACTGCTACGGCTATCGCTAGTTCAAAATTATTACTTGCAGCCGTAAAAGATAACGACGCCGCGATTGGATAACTTGTGCCCATTTTTTTTGAGAGTAAAAATGATACAAAAAACATAATTACAAAATAGAATAGTAGTGGGATAGCAATTCGAACTACATCTAATGGCAACTCAATCACTTTTTCACCCTTTACGGAAAACATTACGATAATTGTAAATAGTAATGCAACCAAAGTTATTGGGCTTATTTTAGGGATAAACTTAGTTTCAAACCATTTTTTCCCTTTCATTTTGATCAAAATAAATCTTGAACTAAAACCTGCAATAAATGGGATTCCCAGATAAATAAAAACGCTTTTGGCAATTTCTCCCATTGTAATATTAATCGTATGTGTCTCTAAACCAAGCCAGTTCGGTAATACTGTGACAAAGATATATGCAAATAATGAGTAAAATACAATTTGAAAAATAGAATTAAATGCTACTAATCCAGCTGTATACTCGTTGTCTCCTTGGGCAAGCTCACTCCAGACGATTACCATAGCAATACATCGAGCAAGCCCAATCATAATTAACCCAACCATATAACTTGGATAGTTGTGCAAAAAGACTACTGCTAAAACAAACATAATAATTGGACCGACAATCCAATTTTGAACTAGTGAAAGTAAGAGTACCTTCCAATCCTTAAAAACACGCCACATTTCTTCATATTTTACTTTTGTAAGTGGTGGGTACATCATCAAAATTAAACCTATTGCAATTGGAATCGAAGTCGTCCCAACTTCTAAATGATTTATTACTTTAGGAATATTGGGAAAAAAATACCCCATTCCTATACCAATTGCCATTGCAATAAAAATCCATAATGTCAAATATCGATCTAGTAAAGACAGTTTCTTAGTTACTTGATTCATTTTTCCATCTCCAGCAGAATAAAAAATTTATTTTCCTCAAACGAATAGATGAACCTATATATAGATTGTTATCTATATATAGGTCAAAAAATTAATGAACTAATTTTGCGTCAAAGTTAGGAACCCACTCTGTTACCGCAAAATGCCCATCTGAAAGATCTTTTACTTTATTGATCCACTCAATTTCATTTGTAGCGCGCGCCTTTAATACTTCATTGGACGTATCGGTAGCATACATACTTTGATTGACTAGCCACCAAGTATGAGCAATCTTTGCACGATTCAAATCTTCATCTAAACGCATCGATTCGTACACTGGCGTTGTTTCAGGCAGAGTAACCATCAATACTTCCGTTTCATTGCTATTTTGTAATCTTGGTAATAGCTTTTGAATCGACAATGGCACTTCGCCAGAACTTCTTTCAACTTCTTTGGCATAGCTTTGCGTGGAATCCAAAAGAAGCAATGTGTGTCCTGTTGGAGCGGTATCTATTACCACAATTTCATTTTCTGACTTATCTACAATTTCCGCAAATGCTCTAAATACTGCAATTTCTTGCGTGCAAGGTGAACGAAGGTCTTCTTCGACATAAGCGACATCATCCGCATTCATCGTCAGACGAGCTTTTGAAAGAACCTCTTTTTTGTAAGATTCTAGTTCCTGTTCTTCATCGATATGGCTGATTGAAATTGGCAACTCATTCGAAATAAAAAGATTTAGATGATCGGCAGGATCCGTTGTCGCTAAACGAACTTTTTTACCTGATTGTGCCAATTTTTCTGCGATTTGAATAGCAACAGTTGTCTTGCCAACGCCACCTTTTCCCATCGTAAAAATAATCTTTTTATTCGTTCGAATAAACTCACTCACAATAAAATCTAACGTTGGAAACTCAATCGGTTCCTGTTCATGTTGGTGAACAGCTGGCTGTTGATTACTCAATAAAATTTGAAGCTTATCTATTCCTGCAACGTTATATGGGCGAAGTGGAATATAGTACTTTTCTAATTTGCTCAAAGGCTTTGGCATTTCTTCTAGATCACTTTGTTGTTCACCGTAGATTACCTGAGAAATCACATCATCAGGATTATTCAATAATCCGTTAACCACTAGTAATTGATTCTTAATCCCTAATTTCAATAGTTCCTCGGAAGCACGTTCAGCTTCAATTAGTGGTGCTTTTTGCGGTCTGGTCACTAAAATTAAAGATGTTTGGGTTGCATCTGTAAGTGTCTCCACTGCTTTTTCATATATCTCTTTTTTATCACCCAATCCGGATAATTGTCCCAAGCAAGAAACTCCAGTTGTATTTTCATCCAGATAATTATTCCAAGCAGAAGGTAATTGTAGCATTCTTAGCGTATGCCCAGTGGGGGCGGTGTCAAAAATTACATAATCAAATTGCTCTGCAACTTCTTTATCAGTTAAAAAGTTCGCAAACTCGTTAAAAGCAGCAATCTCTACTGTACAAGAGCCTGATAATTGTTCTTCCATATTAACTAGTGCACTATCTGGTAAGATTCCCCGATAAGGACCGACAATACTCTCTTTGTATTCTTCTGCCGCTGTGATTGGATCAAAATTTGCAACTTTCAAATGGCTAATTCCGTCAACCGTAGTCGGTTTATTTGTTAATTTTGTTTGGAAAACATCTTGCAGGTTTGAAGCCGGGTCTGTGCTGACTAGCATAACCTGGTTGCCGTCTTCCGCTAAAGATGTCGCCGTGGCACAAGCCGTAGTCGTTTTCCCAACCCCACCTTTACCTGTGAAAAACAGATATTTAGTTAATTCTATCTTTTTTGGTATATATTGAAGCATTGTATCTCCTCCCTTTCCCTTTTAAAAAGGTCTATTAACAACAGCCTTCGCTCCCATTATTCCCTCCACAGCAGCTACCAGAACTAGCTGATTGAACTACAAAGCGAACCTCTCCATACTTTCCGAATTCCTCTAAGGTTGGATAAGAACCTTCTTTGACAATTTTTCCATCTAATAAGGTTATCGGCAAAATATCATTACCATTTTCTTGAAGCAACTTCAAGATTGTTGGATTTTTGACAAAAGCATCTGGATCACTGGTTAAATTGTGACGAGAAGCGTCAATTGAATCCAGTCCTTCGAAATTTTCAAATACTGAGGTTACCATTAGTAATTCTTCATCAACTGATGGACCGCAGACTCCTGTTGAACAACACATTGCTGGTTCAAATAGCTCCAATTTTTTCATCATTTTTTTCCCCTTTACAATTACAATTTAGTTTATTACAAATGCAATCATCTTTATCAGAAAACAATTGCATCATTGAACCCATAAATTGATCGGCGAAGCTTTCCGTTAATTGATAATGATGCCATATTTTATCCTTAGTCACTGTGACAATCCCAGCCTTTTCTAATACTTTCATATGATGTGAAAGAGTTGGCTGAGTGAAGTCAAAGTGATCTAAGATATCGCAGGCACACAAACTACCGCAAGACAATATATCAATGATTTTTAAACGTTTTGGATCAGCAAGAGCCTTAAGCATTATCGATATTTCATCATAATTCATATCTTCTACTCCTTTACATAGATGGATGTCTATGAATAATATAGATGAACATCTATATATTGTCAATCGCTTCTGTCTTTTTATTTCTTACTTTACTTTGAAACCTTTACTGCAAAAATGTAAATACTACCTATCACTCAAAAAGTAATAGATGGTATTTATCAAGTAATTATACGTATCAACCGCACTATTTCAATTTTAAAAAATAAATTTGCATTCTACTTGCCTCAGATTTAAAAGCCTTGTATATAAAATTCGTAGTATCTTCGTTCTTAACTTCAAATCGTTTTGACTGGCTGTTATAACTATACTCAACAATATTCAATTTTTCCTGCGCACGTTCAAAGCCATAGTAAATAATTCTAGACTTAGTTAAGTCTACACCTAGCATTGGAAAAGCTCGTGTAAAATAATCAATTTCAATTTGATTCCTTAAATCCGGAAAATTATGGTATAGATATTTTTGTCGCTTCGCAAATGTATAAGGCAACAAATGAACTCGATTGTTCTTAACTTCTACATATGCAAAATAACGTGGCGATGGATCCACGGGGTCATTGGCCGCAGCCGCAGTATAAAGTGCCTCAGTTCCCTCAACTTTGGAATATGTTAGATACGGATCATTTCTCTCCACTAACATACCTGAATCCATAATTCCTTGCAGAAATTCCATAATCGTCATTTCATCATAGACATCCACTTTTTGCTGTTTCAAAAAGGCCAACATTTGTTGTAAAAATGCTGGATTCACTTGTAGCTGAAAATGATCTTTTAATAAATTGGTTAGTACTTCTTCTGGCGAACCATACAATAGCTCTTCTACAGTCGTCTTACCCAATAAGGCGATTTTTTTGAGTTTGTCTTCTTTGGGTAAATTAATCCCTCGCTCCCAATTATTAACTGTGGTTTTGGGGGAATTGCTGATTAGCTCACCAAACTGAGCCATACTGTAGCCTAAATCCGTCCTTATTTCACGGATTTTTTTTGCTACTCTTTGTTGATCAACTTTCATAGTCCTCATCACTCCGATAGTTTTCTAGTTTAATCATATCAAATTTTCTTAATAATCGAAATATAAAAGTACTTATTTTCGAACTTTATTTTGTTGACATTCTATCGAATTGGGCGTACGATAAACAAAAGTACTTTTATAAGTACTTTTGACATGCCCTTTGAAAACTGAATAGCACCTTTCTTCTTTTCACTTCTAGATTGGAGGTAGATCAATCAATGGCAGTTGAAATTACACTTTCGCCTGATCAAGAGACGCGTTTAAGAGAATATATGTATACCTTAATGGTAGATGAAGTGAGAAACGCACGAATAGCCGTACATTTAGAGAATCGCTATTTATCAAAAAAAGAGACGTGTGAGTATTTAGGTATCGCCAACAACACGCTTGATAAATGGATTGATGCAGGACTTCCCATGATACATCTTTGGGGTGTTGTACGATTCCAGCGAGAAGAAATAGATAAATGGCTAAGGGAGTATTCCAAAGCACAGCAAGGCGCTGTATGATGAGTTTGTAGTGATACTGATATGCCATTTTTGAAAGGAAGATAGAAATGGCAATTAGTCTAATGGAAAATGGTTCATATAAAGTCAATGTTTATATGGGGGCAGATGCTTCTCGATACGTGGCTTATGCGGACAGCAAACATGAAGCAGAGATTTTAGAAACAGAAGCAAAACTAAAAAAATTGAAAGGAGAAGTGAAAAAGAAGAAAGGTTCTTATACATTCAAAGAGGTTTACCAAATGTGGTGGAATAAGAAATACACCGTTACACAACATCATGAGCAGTCTACTTTAGATCGAACTAAGACTTGCTTTGAGAAGCGAATCCTTCCTTACTTAGGCGAGATTCCGATTAATAAGATTACCTATGACCTATTAGAAGATACCCAAATTTTGTGGGCATTTGGCAATGAGGAAAAAGGCATTAAACCTTATGCTAACTATAAACACTGTGTCTCCTACACCAAACAAGTATTACGCTATGCCCTAGTCAAAGGTTATATCCAAAAGAATCCCTATGATTTGTTGGAGATGCCTGTAAATGCAGACCTAAAGAACAAAAAGGAAGAAAAACGTCAGCAAAAGTATTATTCTAAAGAACTCATTCAACAAGTGCTAACTTTAATGAAACAAGAATATGGGGTGCGAGACTTTACGTTACTTTCTTTGGTTTATCAATTAGGAGCAGCCAAAGGAGAAATTTATCCCTTGGTCTGGTCAGATATTGATTTCAAAAACAAGACGATTTCCCTCATGCATAAATTGGTGAAAAATAAAGCTACCGGAAAATACGAACGTGTAAAAGGAATGAAAAACTCCTATCGATTTCGAACGATTCCAGTAGCAGACTCCGTTATTGATCTATTAGCAAAATGGAAAAAGGTTCAATTTAATGAACTACAACAAGTCAATATTTTCCCAACTGATGATCAATTTATCTTCACCTATACGACTCAAAAGGGAGAACTAAATCAACCTTTGCATCCAGACTATCTTAACAATAAACTTGATGCTCTTTCAAAGAAATTTGGTCTTCCCAAAATAACACCACACGGATTGCGACACACTTTTGTCAGTGACCTTTTAAACAATGGTGTGGATGATTTAATTGTAAAATCTCTAGTCGGTCATGCGGAAACATCTGAGATTACGCGAAATGTTTACGGACATGTAAATCCAGAAGTTCAGAAAGAAACCGTCAAGCACTTGGAAGATTACCGGCAAAAAACAAGTTGAGAAAAATAGTCGTAACCAAACTCGTAACCAAAATAAAAAAAGCACCTTCCAACTGAATGGAAAGTGCTTGAAATCGTTGATGTAACAACGATTAACGCTTAGAGAATTGTGAAGCTTTACGAGCTTTTTTAAGACCTGGTTTTTTACGTTCAACCATACGTGCGTCACGAGTAAGTAAGCCAGCACGTTTAAGAGCTAAACGGAAATCCTTTTATATCAACATTTGTAATGGTTTTCCTCACCATATTTTATACATTAGAATACTGTCTTAAATTCTTCGATTTACATTAATTTTTCAAAATCCAGACCCAAAAACTACACGGACTTTAGCCTTATTTAACAAGGGGTTAGATAACACTTCTAAAATAAAATAGACCCAATTTATTAGAATACGGAAAGTTTTTATGCTCTAAACCAATAATTATGAAAAATAAAAAAAATCAATAGTTATACACTTATTAAATAAATTTTCTTTTATCTTTAGAAATCAAGTCTATGAACGAAACTGCTGAAGGATAATGTTTTTGCATATATTCCACAGAACCTAACTCATGTGAATCTTCAGAAGCATACAATTCGTCCTTTAATTGCCCCATATCTATTACAATACTTCCACTTAGAAAATCAACTGCATCCTTAAATTCTTTATTTTTGTGATAAGTATCATAAAAATCGGCAAGCTGTTTACAAGTAACTACTCCATTTATCGTTAGCTCGATTAATGCTTTTTGGATATTCAAACTTATTTGCCCCAATCTGTTTTCAATAATACTTCTTTCAATTCCTCTAAATTTTTTACTCTTTTAGATAAATTCACATTTATATCAGAATCAATGAACTTCTCTACGTCTTTATTTTTATTATTATTCAGATTCTTTCTTCCAGTCATTATGCTGAATTGTGTCATAATAATTCTGTTTTTGGCTCTTTAGGTACTTTTCTTCGCATATTCACTTTTATGGTAGAATCTCCTTTTTCGTTAAAAGTAGATACCATGTTAATATCCTGTAAATTATTTAATAACTTAATATTTTGAGGAGTATTTTCTATTTCAACTACTTTATTTTTTCCATTTTCATCAATATACAATTCAGAGATTGGTTTGTTTTGTGTTCCCAGCCAATATGTTACATTTTTTATAGAAATCTCATTCAACTTTTTATTTTTGAAAAGATTATTGATTAAATCAACGAATAGTTCCGTATTTGACAAATTGTCAAAAATACAATCATATTCTTCTATTAAAAAATCAGTAATATCATTCTCTAAGAATAAGTTTAACGTTTGTTCAATTGTTGATTTACTTAATGTCCTCTCTTTTAAGTTAAAGATAAAATATTCTTTTAAGTATTCAACATTTATATTCTCAAGCAATTTTAAAAACAGTGTATCATCAGAAGAAATTCCTCTTTCGAACAGAATATCCAATAATTTAGTATTTTTGAAAAACTCATCTGATTCTTCATTAACAATAATAACTAGCAACTCTTTAATTGACTCAAGTTTCCAATTCTTTATAAGAGAAAACATTTCATCTTCTGACAAGTCAATCTCAGAATAATTTTCTAGAAAGTCATTAGGATGATTAAGTACTACCTCGACAATAACACCATCTTCCTTAAACTTACTAACATTTTCTATATTAAAATCAATTAAATTATTTCTAGCTAAAAGATGAGTGCTTTCACTTGAAAGATTGCCTGCATCATATGTTGTAATCTCTAGTAGTTCAATATTATCCTCTGTAATACCTATCGCTTTATTATCAACCATCCTTTTAAGCAATACTTTTAATTTATTTTTTGAATCAGATTTATCATATTGTTTCTTAAGAGAAATCACTTCATTCTGCTTAGTGAATATTGAGTTCATAACAGATAAATCAATTTCTACATTTTCATAATAGTCTTCTATATTTTCCCATGTGATACTACATTTTCTCTTCTCTAATAATGTTGCCCAAAGCGAAGAATCCGTTACTTGTTTAATTTTTTCTATTGTAACATTTGATTTATCTATTAGGTTTGTCTTAATATCTGGTTTATTAAGTTTTTGGGAATTTAATAGACTTAAAAAACTTCCCTCGGTTTCAAATAATTCGTCTAATGAAAATAGAACTTCATCTACAAAATACTCTAAGTTTGTATTCGTATTTCTGATTAAATTATCTATCTTAGAATTTAATATATTTGCGTAAGAGACCGCTTTTAATTCATCTGAATTTTTGTAGTTTAAAATTTTAGAAAACATATTTTTGTCATATCTATACAATTCACATTGAATAAATTTATCATATTGTTCTTCAGACAAGTTATCTAATTCTATATCATTAAAATAGATTTTTGCAGATTCAATTGCCTCTTCATTATGTTCAGATAAGACTTCCATCATGGTACTAGGCTCTACATACTCTTCAATTTCTATAAAGAAATTAGGTCTATTTAAAATATTGTCTCTTATTAAGAATGTATAGTCAGCCGCATCTTCAACGCCTTTAAACTCTTCACTACCTTCATAAACTATCTTCTGCTTATTTAATACTTGCAATAATAGTTTCTTTCTATTATCTTCACCATAATATAGAGTTATATCCCCTAAACAAACATAAAAAATCAAGTCAATCAATCGGTTCTTTTCTGAAGCATTGCATTTTTCTATAAAATCATTCGTATATTTTCTTAATAATTCAAAAACTAAATTAGCGATATTCAATTTATTTTCATCTAAAATTACCTTTAAATTTTTTAAATAGATGTCTTCTTCTCGAATAACGAATTTTTCTAAAACTACATCACGAATCTTAAGTGGGTCTTTATAGCTATTAGAAAATAGGTACTTTAAAATATTGATGTTAAGTATTCCCTGCTTTTCAAAATCTTGTGGTAAAAGTTCACTAACAAATCCTTCTGGATTATCAAGTTTTTCATTAAATTCAACGCTTTGATTAGATTTCAATTTAACTAATAGATTTTTATCATCAATTGTCATGCTTTTTTCATAAAAAATGGACAAATAAGTTGAATAGTCCTCAGCCAAATAACCATTAGATAAAATATACAGAATAAAATCCTTATCTTTATTGTCATATTTTTCTTTTGTCATTTCTGCATATATTAATTTCACTAAATCAGGATACTTTTTTATTTTTTGTTTCAAAGATGCCCTGATAAAATTATTAAATTCACTTCTCTTTAAATCATACTCTTCCTGTTTCTTCTCTCTTCTTTCTTTTAAAATTGAATCTTTTTCTTTTAAAATCTGTTTCAATCTGGTTTTTGACATATTTGTATTTCCACGATTCCACATCTGAATAGTAAAATTATCTTCATCGCTCTCTAAAATAGTTTCAATGAGTATCATGTCTAAATTATTTAAACTCGTAGAACTTCCATTAACTATGATGTTATCTTTATTAAAAAATCCTTGGTCAAATAAAAAATTCTTTATTTCAGATAACTTATCAATATTTATTTGTTTCTTGATTTTCTGAAAGTCATTGTCAATTATTTCTAGCTCTTCATTTACTCCTTTAATTAATTCCTCATCAAATTTCCCTTGAACAATTATTTCATAGATAAAACCTTGTGACTTCTGTAATTCTGTAAATGCAGAAGGAACTAGATTTTTTAACGCTATTATTGAAAATAAGGATTCTTTATTCATACTTCCTGATAAATTTCCATGTATATCTAAATAAGTAAAAAACTCATTAACGATATTTGTCAACAATCTCAAATCTGAAATATATAAGGAAATATCTTTCAAAAATTTCTCAAAGTTTTCATCTAAATCCCCCACTGATTTCTCCTTCATCATAGGTATTAGATATTCCCTAGAATTAAACGTATCTACGACTGGTATTATCGGAATAATTAGCTCAAAAAACTTCGTTCTAATTTCTGATTCATGTTCCTCAATTTCTTCTTTTGAATTTGAAAATATATCTTCTTTAACCGCATATACAAAAGTAATTTTCCGATTAATTTGTTTTGAATTGTTCAGAAGTAAATTAAGTTCCTTTAAATGTTCAAATACTCTAATGCTTTTAAATCTGTCAACATCTTCTATAACCACCACATCGAACTTATTCGTTTCAAAATAATATAAAATCTCATCTATATACTTATTAAAATAAGAAAAATTATTTTTGTCCTCTTCAATTGATACATTTGCAAAGTTTAATTTCGAAAGTTTGAATTGTTTCAAAACGGTCTGAAAAACTTGAAAAAATAAAATACTAATGCTGACTAATAGGACACAATACAAAATCAAATCAAGAGACTCTGTTTTACTGGCGATTCCTTCGACATTACTCAATATTATTTCTTTGAAATTTAGATAATCTTTTAAATAGAAAAAGCTTACCAACGATGCAACAAATAGGAAGTATAATAAAAACTTTTTTCTACTCGAAATATGATTGATTTTTTTGAAACGTGAATATGGCAACTTAGAATTTTTTTCTCTATAAATCATTTGTTTTACCAAACTATTTTCTAATTTTTCATTCAAATCATCAATATTATCAATTTCCTCTACATTCGCATCTTGGTTTTCCAATTCTTGTTTAGAATAGGAACCCAATGATAAATTCAAAACTTTATAATTAGGATAGAGAAATTCAAAATTCTTTATTATCGTGCTCTTTCCTGAACCATAACTACCCATTAAAGCAATATTAGTTACATCAGGATTTTTAACACCATCATGAATTCGCTTAACATATGGCATTATTCGTTCTAACTCTATACCTTTTAAAATCTTTGGAGATAAACTACTTTGAATAAATTTTCCAGCATTATTTTTTTCTTCAATTTTATTCACCTTTGCTTTAAACCAATCAATTATTTGATTTATAACATTTAAGTATGATGTCCAAAAAGTTTTTCTTAATTTTTCTAACAATTTTTTACACATCCTTTATTTATGATAACTCTAAATTTTGATGTAAAGTTATTTCGTATCAAATTACTCTATACAATAAAAAGCCCAATTAAAGGCTTCTTATTGTAACTATTTAAACTTTAGACAATTATCTCCAATGGCGGTAAACTTTCTACTAAATCCATTGTTTGCAAAGATACATTAATAATAGACAACAATAGATTAAATATATATTTTGGATTATCTGAGAACTCATTAGGGTCATCCACTATCCCAGATTTTTTATCTTTTTTCACTTGATATTGGTCAATAATCCATTCAATAGCAGGCTTTCCATTTACAACATATTCATATGCACGTTCAGGAATATCTGTTATAACAATATCTTCATTAAAAATGATGGTATCTAGTTGTCCACGTTTAGGATGTTTCATCTTCTTCACTTTGAAACTTGGATTATCTGACTTAAAGACTATATTTACACCGTCATATGCAGGAACATCTTCATAATTTAAGTGTAAATCAGCTAATTTTTTACCAATTTCTACATATTTTTCTTTGTCTTTAACTTCTGGGATACGAGGAAGTTCCTTTTTTAAATCACTCGCATAATTTTCTCGATAAGCTTTTGAATGTAACAATCCATAGACATAATAAAAAGTATCTTCAGTTGACAATCCAAACTTTGTATCATTAATATTATCGCTTTTTTCAGAAAGAAGATTTCCTTCGTTTAAATGCCATTTATAGAATCCTTGTCCCTTCTCCATTAAATCGAAACTAGGTATTAAATCTATGACTTCTGTAGAAAATTCTCTCTTGGCTCCTTTACCAGTAACAAAAATTATCGGATTTCCCTTTTCCCAGTTGCGATATTTGCCCGGCCGTTCTACTAAATTGTTTTCATAATAAATATATTTTTTAGTAAAAGGTCTGTATTGTATTAATTGAATACTATTACTATTAAATACAATTTCAACCTGCTTATTTAGTTTGTCAATTAAACCAGATGACCATTTAATTTTACTACTATCCCTATCAATATCTGCAGTTGAATCATTTAATTTCATATTACTACGTTCAATTTCATACTGTTCAATCATTCGCTGAACATTTTTACTCAAATCTTCTTTACTAAAACTAATTACCCACGAATCCCTACTTGTATTAGCACCTACTGCCCAATCTTCAAAAATTTCTCCTGCTATTTTGGGATAACTAGAATAATTTTCATCTCTTTTATTAATCCAATCGTTATGTTTATCTGGAATTATTTCTTTCCAGTCTATACTATTTATAGACTCTTTAACATTCACTATATTAAGTTTCTCTTCCCTAGTAAGATAATCACCAATATCAAAATATTGAATTTCATGTTTTTCACTTCCATCTTTTACCAGAATACTAATTGCGATTGGAGTTCTGCTACCTGAACCGAATATTTTTCCACCTTCCTTGCGAGAAGTTTCACCTTGTGTCCTTTGGTCTCCACGCAAATTAAAAATATATAAATAATTAAATTCTTCGTAAAGACATTTTCTCAATCCGTCAGTTGTTTGAGAGTCAATAAAAGAGGCGTTTGATACGAAACCAATGATACCTTTCCCAGATAATCGGTCACTAGACCATCTAACAGCTTTAATATAGGAATCGTATAATCCTTTATTTAAATTAGCATTAGAATATTTACTATATGTTTCTTCAATACGTTTATTTAGATTTAGATATTCTATATTTTTGTTATTGTCATTCGCATTGGATTGTCCTACGGAATAAGGAGGATTACCTATTATTGCTGTTATTGGAACTTCTTGCTGACGTTTCAATCGTTCATCATTTGTTCCAAAGAAAGTATCATCTAACGTATCTTCTTGTTCAGTGGATTCAAAAGTATCCGTCAATACGATTCCTTCAAATGGTTTATATTCTTCATGATTTATCTCCGCAAAAGTTGTTTCGATATTTATTGCTGCAATATAGTAACTTAGCAACACAATTTCATTTGCATGTAGTTCTTGCGTATATTTTCTCGTAATATCAGCTAAAGTTATTTCTCCATTCGCTAACTTATCTTTTAGATAATGTAGTGTCCGAACAATAAATGTCCCTGTGCCAGTAAAAGGGTCTAAAATATGAACGCCTTCATCTTCAATAGCTTTTCCAAAGTGTTTTTTCAACACATCATCGACTGATTTTACAATAAAATCAACCACTTCTACAGGAGTAAAGACTATACCTAACCGTTGTGTAGTTTCTTTGAATCCTTTAGAGAAGAATTTATCGTATAAAGTAATAATGATTCTTTGTTTTGCTTCTGCGTTATCAATACCTTCAGCACGTAGTTTTACAGAATCATAAAACTCTTTTAATTCATCTTGTTCTTTATTAAATCCGCCAAATTTTGATAATTCTTCTACGATTTTATCCATTGCTTCAGAAACAGGATTGTTATTTACAAAGCTATATTCTCCAAAAAGAGCTTCAAAAATAGGAGCAGTAATTAGGTGTTGAGCTAACATTTCAATTGCTTGTTTTTCATCAATACTTTCATTGATATTATGTTGTAAACTCTTCAAAAATTTATCAAATTCAATAGCAGTTTGAGAATTTTCATCACTAATCATAATGGTTATTTGTTCAATATGACGTTGTGCTATTTTCGCAACATCTTCTGACCAATCTTCAAGGTATCTTCTATCTCCTACCTTTTTGACAACTTTTGCATAAATAGCATTCTCGATTTCTCCCCAATCTAACTCTAAAGAAGTTTGGTAAATGGCATCGTCCTTTTCACCAATTGTTGAAGTATTCTCCATATCTTCAACAGAAGGTGCTTCACCTATACCGATAACGTCCATATTTTCAGGTTTTTTTCTATTTAATTCCAGTTTATTAATCATAGCTGAAAAACGTTCATCCACTGAACGCAACGCATTTAAAATTTGCCAAACCGCTTCATATTTTTTATTGTTATCCAAAATTGATTCTGGGGTTGTCCCTTCAGGAATAACAATAGGTAGTATAATGTAACCATACTCTTTGTCTTTAAATTTCCGCATGATTCGACCAACTGCTTGGACAATATCTACTTGTGATTTCTTAGGTGCTAGAAAAATCACTGCATCTAGATTAGGAACGTCAATTCCTTCTGTCAAAAATTTCACATTAGATAACACTCGTGTTTCATCTTCTGCAAAATCTTCTGATAACCAATCTAACGCTTCTTTCTTTTCTAAGGTGTTCATCATACCGTCTACATGTCTAACATTTATTGATTGCTGAATACTTTCATTTCCATCTAGGTATTCATTGACTACTTCATTAAATTGGGAAGAAATTTTCTTTGAATTATTTATGGTATTAATGAAAGAAATAGCTCTTTGCATAGGTTTCCCTTCAAAAACAGCATCTTTATCTACACTGCTTCTTTTCATTAATCCGTTCCAAACACCAATTAATTTAGAAACATCATCAACATCTAAGCCATTTTCGCTATCAGCCAAGACTTTCTGCATGTCTTTTTGAATCACTTTTTCATCGACTGCTAAGACCATTACTTTATAATCAGTCAAAATATCATTTGAAACTGCTTGACCAAATCCTAAACGGAAAATTTCATCCCCATAAATGTCTTTATTGTCCATTGATGACAAGACAATGCTAGAATCTTCTGCTTTTTGTTTTGCATCTGTTCCATAAATTTTAGGCGTTGCTGTTTGATACAATCGTTTGTTTGCTTTGATATAGTTGTTGTTATGAACTCTTGTAAATACGCTTGCTTCTTCTCCTAAAGCCTTAGCCCCTGTTGTTCTATGTGCTTCATCACAAATGACAATATCAAATTCAGGAAACCCTTTTTCTTGTGCTTCATGTAGAACTTCAATAGATTGATAAGTAGAATACACAACCGTTAAGTCACGTTGATTATTCTCTATTTTTTTATAATTGGATAGTAATTTTTCTGAATCTGTTGTCGCAGGAAAGCCAATATCTTTAGCAGATAATTCATCAGCATTCTTCTTTTTAGAAGCGTTCCTATCACTTGTCACAGCAAATGAATGCATACTTAGTTCCGTGTCATTATTCCAACCAATCAACGTTTGACTCAATAATTGGATACTTGGCACTAAATATAAAACATTAAAGGTTTCTTTATTCGTTTGTTTAGCCATCTTTTCAACTAATTTCAAGCTAGTAAAGGTTTTCCCTGTTCCCGGTGCCATAATTAATTGACCACGGTCATTTTCCTGAAAGTAATTAATCGTTAAATCAATCGCTTCATTTTGATAAGGTCTAGTTTTCTTCGTATTCTTTACTTTTACTTCATTCGGTCTACTTGGAATAAAAGATTCCCAATCAACTTGACTATTTCTTAAATCACTTAATCCAATTTGTGCAACTGGTTTTGATAATTGATTAATCGCTTCATCTGCATTACTACTCAATGAATCTAATGAATAAACAATAATTCCATCAGAATAATAAGATTTCCCAAGTTCAGCTAAAAATGAATCAATATGTCTTTTATATATTTTATTGTCATAAAATTTGGCTTGAATAGCAGTCAATTCTCCTGTGGCTTCATTTCTTGCTACTAAATCAACCCCCGTATCTTTTTTGGGGATTGCATATTCTTCTGGAACTTCATTTAATAACCAAACATCTGAAAATAAATTTTTGTATGTTGGTTCATTTTTGAAATAAATTTGTGCGATTTTTTCAAAAAGAGTTCCCTTATTTCTTTGAATCTCTTTTGATTGTTCCCTTGCTAATTGGATAAGTTCATCAAATGTCATTATTTTTCTCCTTCGTAAAATATTCATTTTAATTATAACAGTTTACTATTTGTTTTTGGGAAACAAAAAAATCTAATCTATAATAGACTAGATTTTATATAATTTATTAGACATGCGAGTTTATTTTGTATTCCTAGATATGAACGGCAATAATTCTTCAAATTTTTCTAGCTCGAAAATCATTGCTTTTTTATCAGGTATTAAATCTCCTTTAAATTGATACCTCATCTCTTCTTTCCATTTATCTCCCATTAGTGACCTAAGAATATTTCTTATTGCACCATATTGCATCTTGATACTACCTTTTTGTTGACTTTCAGGTTTTGAAAACGGAATAGACTTTAGAGAATTTGCTTTACATGCTTGAATAGCAAATACCTTATTTTCTCTATCCAAAAGTGGTTTTACATGACTTGTATAACCTAGTGCTTCTGCAATTGATTTATCAAACGTCAAAGAATTTTTATTGAGAGTCAACAAATAGCTACCAGTCGTTTCGACACTAATTACTTCAAAATTATAATCATCAAAATTTATTTTACTCATTATTGGCGTTCTCCTTTCGACAATACTTCAGCAACTTCTTCTTTTGTCCATTTCGTATCAATCACAATAAATCCTTTAAATACACCTGACTTAATAGTAGAAACAAAATTCTTAGGTTCTTCAATATTTTTGACAACTTTCTTTTTGAATCCTTTTCTTGGATTTAACAATAATCCTTGAACCAATTCCCAATCATTTTCAGAAACAATAGCAGGCAATCCATTTCTCAATAAATACTGAGGTTTCTCACCACGATTTATTTTTTTCTTGTGTGAAAAACAATCTACAGTGAAAGTCTTTTGCATGATAACTAAGCCAAAATACTTCTCATTTCTTAACACACGATAAATTGATGAAGATTTCCACTTATTGCCTGCTACAGTTGGTATATTCGCTTCATTCAAAAGACTTGCTATATCAACAGCTCGAACTCCTTCAAGAAAATTTTTATAGATGAAACGAACTATTTCAGCTTCTGATTCCTCAATAACAACCTTTCCAAATCTATCCTTAGTAAATCCTAGGAAGTTATGCGTGGGAATTATAGGTAATCCTTTTTTAAATCGTTCAATAATAGACCATGTAATAGCTTCACTCTTCTGTTCACTCTCTGCTTGTGCTACTACACTCAACATCAATAACAACGTTTCACTAGTAGTATCTAAAGTATTGATATTTAAATCTTCAATGTATACTCCCACAGCATTAGGTAACGCTTTCAATTCTCTGTAAATTGAAATAAAATCTAATACATTTCTTGAGAATCGACTAATACTCTTCACAATAATCAAATCAATTTTATTTAATCGGCAATCATTTAACATACGATTAAAGTGTTCTCTTTTTTTGATAGTGGTTCCTGATGCTCCTCTATCCGCATAAATATCAACTAGTTTCCATTCAGGATTCAACCTAATTTTCTCTTTATACGATTGTATTTGTAGCTCGAAACTCCCCGATTGGGATTCTGCATACGTGCTTACCCTGCAATATGCAGCTACTCTTTTCTTCTGGATATACGAATCAGATATTTTTGCAGGAATAACTTCTACCTCACGCTTATTATCAAACGCATCTTGTATTTTTTTCTGTTGCTTAGTTAATTTCTTCTCCCTTCCAGAATCATTTCTTCTCACAATTTTCACACCCTTAATTGAAAAACCTACATTTTCATTATATTATGATAGTCTTTTAATACCAAGTAAAATAATGAAAAATATAAGTAGAATAATCTACTTGTTTAACTGTCGTGTCAGCATTTCAAGTCTCGTTCACCTTATTTATATAAAAATCTCGATATTTGTTATTTTTTGTAAGGTGGTATATTGGTTTAAACAGATATATATATCTTAATCAATTTGTAACAGAAGTTCATATGGTATAATAAAAGAAAGGCACTTGGAGGACATTATGAATCTCATACCGACTAAAAAAGCATTACCTCTATTTTCAGTTTTTCCAAAATCACAAAATGAATCGCCTAACTTAGAACGTTCTTTTTATTCTAGGCACGCAAACTACTTTATTTTTAATCAAAAAAAATTTTGGCGATAGTGAATGACAAATCCTTTTCATCTATTGTATTAGCTGAAATGAATGCTAAAAATAAAAAAGATTTAAACGATTTGAATAAAGTAGGAATTGAAGAAGTATTTTGTTATAGTAATATACTCCCTGTTCAGATTAAAAGTATTTTCTAAAAGCTGGTAGATTAGAAATTTCTCCAAATTATAATCGTTCAAATTATCAGTATCAACAATAACATGATTCAACATTGTCAATTCTTTAATGAAGCTATTGATTTTCAAACAAATCTGCAACCGACTATTATGAAATTCTTAGCAAATACTCCTTATCGTAGCCAAACACCAGAATATTTTATCAGCACTGAAATGGTTGCAACCGAATTAAAGAAATTAATCTAAATTGATTATTCAAAATTATGATTCTTTTTTATCTCAAATTTTATGATAAAAACCACTTAAAAAATGACCCTCAAAAAAACCTTATTTATCAAGGGTTTTATACTTGTTGACAGAAATACAAACTTACTGTAATATCAACGATTTTTCAATGTATTTTTCAAAAAACACCTCTCAGATGCAACGAAGAAAAAAATGTGGGGAATTACTCACTAACTTTTATCTGAGAGGTGTTTTTTAATATTTATTTTTCCAGAAATCATATTGAACGTTGATATATCAACGTTTTAAACTAATTACTAAAATCTAAAATTCCTACAAGTAAAATCCAGAGGTAACTCAAAGTTCCTACGATTTAAAATACTAACCTCAGAAGCCCTTGAAATTTCCAATTCCAAATCATCTTCTTAAATACCAAAATCAATTTTAAGCTGCCTATAATGCGTTCTAAGAGATTTTAAAATTTTTCATATAATTTATCAAAAGTGATTTTAAAAGCTATCAGAAGAAAAAACAGACTATTTAAAATCCACTACATGTTATTTAAATACCCAAATACTTTAAAGGAAACAATATATATCATTAATGATATATTATTGATATATAGATGGTTCTAGGTATTTTCCAAAAAAGACATAATTCAAATAAAATAAAAATGATTTATCACTATTTTGTTATATTTAAAAATTCTAGGAAACAAACTTTTGCTATTTGACTAAACCTATAATTCTCTGTTTAATACGGTGGTAACACCATCGATTTATCAATGCTTAATAGTAAAAATTCAAAAAAATGAAAATAAAGTTGCTCAAAAGTCGCTTTCTTCTAGGGAAATATTTCAGTTCGTTTTAGCGGTATATAATATTATAGAAAAAAATAGAATTTTTTTAAAAAAGACCTTTAAAAACATCCCCTTTTTCTAGGAGAAAATCGAGATTCATTTTAGGGGTATAGAATAGAATATACTAATATATACCCCTAAAATGAATTGATAAAAACCTATTGATTTTATTGACTTTTATTGACTTTTATTAACCTCTTTTTCCCAAAAATGAAAAAATAGATGAAATTTAAGAGAAGATTATTCCTAATTCTCCCTATTAAATAAGCAAGATACAATCTTGCTGGAACTCAAAATACAAACACTGATATATCAACGTTTTATAGCTATTTTTATCACACAATTATCAAGTGTAAATAAGTTTTTGCGTAAAGATATGTGTGAAAACAGGTAAATTACCCTAGAATCTATTGACTTTTTTTGACCTTCCCATTATACACATCTAGAGGGAATATAAAAAGTGCGTATTGATTTTAGAAAAAACACGTAGTTTTCTATTGATTTTATTGGCTTTTATAAGCCTTCTCATTATACACATCTAGAGGGAATATCTTATATAGATGTGTATAATGATTTCTATCAATTATGCCAGTATTTTCTAGGGAAAACTATACGTATTTTTCTTGTTCAATACGCAATTTTGAATTGATATAAAAAGAGATAATATTCTTAATATATAGAAATAACCCTTTATTATCAAGGATTTCTAATAGAAAAAGACAGATAGAAACACTACCTGTCTAATATGCTAATTCACTTTATATATAACATTCTTAGATGAATACTTCTCCTTAATCCCTAACTGATTATACAATTCTTTAGTTAGTCTACACGTATTTAAACCATATTTATTGTATATATCCGCTCTTAGTTTCTTAAATCTTTCTGCAGTGTCACGAACCTTTAATCTTCTTGCTTTAGCTAACTTAGAAATAACATCCTTTTCGTATACTGGATCTGTGTCAATAAAGTGGACTCATTTTTTGAGAGTTTTTTTGAAACCAATC